>WLWD01002732.1_pt1 | contig 43730 bp, 41 predicted proteins | sample 6712731 | NCBI WGS metagenome assembly WLWD01 (sample SAMN12718690, study PRJNA576275) | sponge metagenome | isolation source: marine sponge | host: Mycale hentscheli | place: New Zealand: South Island, Marlborough, Capsize Point | collected 2014-11-01 | reverse complement strand
AGTTGGGGGAAGGGTTTTAGGTCAAGAAAATGAGCAATAACAAAGTATTAGTGAACTTGCCAGAAGTAGGAGGAGCATCAGTGAGTGGGCTTGCTGCAGAAAGAAAAATAAATAATACAATATTTAGTAAGAATACATCGATGCATATATCACTAAGTGTTATTACTATCATTTAGCTATATAGTAACGGGGTTGACAGGCCCATACATAAAAAAAATTTTTAAATGGGACCTATAGGAAGCATTAAAAGTACATTGTATCTTTAGTCTTCTGAATCCCTCTTTTTCAAAAGGAGGTCTATTGTATCTTTAATTTCATCCCTGTATTAATTGAATAAACATTAAAAACTAGGTGAAAGTTGAAGGGAGAAGATTTTTTTATGCATTTAAGAGTTTCTCATAGCAGCATCCGCAAGTGAAATTGCACAAAAAGGAAATAGTTAGCTACATCTAATTGCCATCTATGCTCACATTTATAAAATCTTTCTAGTATAGTTATAAAGATTCTAGTATCAGAAGACATTTCAGCCAAAATATTCAACCTTTGCAGTCTGAATACACTTCATATCATAGTTTAATTTCTTTACAGCAGATCGATTTCCTTTTTTTCATTTTCTTTTTTTCTTTCTTTCCTACTTAATAGCTATATACCAAAAATGGGGGAAGGGAAGGGGGAAATTTACTGCTAGAGAAAGGGGAGTTCACTTGCTTAAAACAAGGAACATGGCAGGTCTCTAGCCAACCAAACGTGAGAGCTTAAGAAAATGTTTCTGCCATGAGTAATCTATTTTTTCTTTCCTATACACAGGGCATAACGTCACACTTATGGTGCCCAAAAGTTAGAGTGGCCATGGCAGGAATTATCCTCCCGATTAATGTCATATGAATGGTGAAATCTTACGATTGCAGTTTCTATTGTTAAAATTGTCCAATGTGAATCCATCGTAGCAAGCACATGTGTATCCATCTGGACTAGTTGTACTCAACAGACACAGCTGACCACAGGAGTTACTCTCACATGGATTTGGACCTAGAAAAACACATACAAGTAGTCTTTACGGCACTACCAAAAATAGGAAACTCATAACCACTGCTCAACTATCTGCCACATTCATTCATATCCTGGATAATAAGTCTGTTAACCCCTTACCAGAAGGCTGCCTATTATCTTCCACAACCTCCAAGCCGTTAGCCAGAGCCGTGCTGTTGTCTTTCAATTGTAGCACGGGTCCATCTGGATTGAACTTGTGCATGTAATTTACAGTATTGCTGTTCCAGTCACTGAAGTAGACGATGTATCGATCAAGTGAAATTCCAAACAAGTAGGCAGAAGTGTCCGTATAAAAGGTACCCACTACACTGCTAGTGTAGCCAGAATATTGTATTGTTCCTCTGACTCCATTTGTCCAGTACAACATTTGGCTCTCAATGTCCAGAGCAATGTCGTTGGGTTGAATGAGGTCGTTGTGTAGAAGACGGAGCGAGCCAAAGTCCATGGATGCTGAGCTGATGGTGGACACACTGCCCCAAGTACTCCAGAACATTACGCTATAAGAGTATTAAGAAATGATGTCATAAGGCACCAGAAACAATGTGCATTCACTTGACATAATGGAATGTTATTAAGTACAATGCTATCTAGCAACAATTAACTTTAACAATTTCACCACTACATTGTCATGGCAATTTTTTAAGCGTCTATAAAAGAACTACAAATAGAATAACAATTTTCCATTCTATTACTGGACTTGCAGCTAATTCAGAGTTCAGTATAACTGCTTCATCTTTATGCAAGCCTTCACAACTGCTTTGTCTTCTAAAGCGGTTATCAAACGCCTGAATTCCTTCACACAGCAACTCTCTCTTAGTCGTTGAATAGATTCCATAGGCATTAATATCTTCTGCACCTGGTCTACTAGAATCACCTATAATGCTGAAGATGCTGCTAATCCAGGTCTACTACCTCAACAATTGACTGCTCGGTCGCCATTTTGAAGTAAACGAAAACTCCGACCCCCAAGTGCTAACTCAGAGATAGTGCCACATGGAGTTCGAACTTCATTTACTAACTATTGAGCTAATTTCTAGAGACTTTAAGTGAGGTAATACAGGGGAGAATGAACCACAATTTATCTGAGAGGTTACTTCAAACTGCCGGTGGTTACAGCGGTGAAGGGGTTAACAACTTTATCGTGCCTGTCAAACCGTTTGTTTGTTTTTTGTTTGTTTGTTTGTTTGTTTAGTCCCTTATTGTTGTTTGTCACCATAGGTCTAGGTCTGATACATACCGGTTAATAGGATCCACAGATATAGCCTTGTATGTTTCATCAGAACTAGATGAAGCCTGATGTAAAGTTCTCGTTTGTCGAGATGCAATATCCATGACAATAATCTTCCTGCCTCTTGATTCTGTCCAATAGAGTTTATCAGATATCCAATCGACTGCAAGGTCACCTAAACAAACAAAAACAAACTAACAAACAAAATAAGATACTTTATTGATGAATGTTTGTACAAACAATGTAACACTGCAGGAACTTGCATGCACATGCATTCACTGTCCACGGTTATTTGCACTGGTGCGCACACATAAACAAAATAAGCACACACAGCTACAATGGCTAAACTAATGCTAAGTTAGTGCCACACAAACACAGAAACAGAAGTTCATAGTTTACTTTTCACACGCGAATAAACTCTACAACAACTTCACCTTTCTCTCGGTAAACTTACCCACACTGTCCTGTAAGGCTTGGTAGAGCATCTGAACGTTGCCACCATCCAAATCTGCCACTGAGATGGTGTTCATTGAATTTTCACTCCAGTAAACTTTTTCAGCTCTAAGATGTACATGACATCAACTAAGTAGAGTTCTATTCTCAAATCTTCACCAATTCATACGCAATAGAGCAGCTATACACCATAACAGTGTCAATCTGAAATACCCTTACCCCACATCCACATCAAGAGCATACGCCATTCCAGTTGGTATGGAGACTATTTGAGAACTTTCACTTCCAAAAGTAGCAGATATGATAGAACGATCATTTGCATAAAGAAGATAGGTGAAATTTCCTGAAGAAAAAAAAACAGTCTATAAAACTTTTCATACTCTAGATAACTTAAGTTTAGAACACTGAGTAAATAAGTAATACTTTTTATTTGTACACCATTTAAAGCAAACAATAGTCACATCAATACACAACAACTAACAAATGGAATGTTCAACTTTACAACTTTGCCATGTACTGTAACATATTTGTATCAGTTTGACAAAATACTAAAGAAATTGCATCACTAAAACTTACTGTTGGAGAAGTAAGGATTGCTCACTGCATTAAAATAAACAAAGATGATATGTCATTAAAAATGAGCAAAATTTTGTTAAATTTAAACATACTCAGTGGGCAAGTATTTTCAATGTCACTGCAGCAGTCATTAAAGGCATAGCAGATAGGATCACAGAAGCACGTGCCTGGACTGGATCCTTGACACTGGGAGGTGGGACCTCCAGTGGGTGATGTGCAGCATGCAGTGTATCCGCCACCTCCACATGTGTCTAAACAAACAAACAAACAAATACAACAACACTTTAGAAAGGAAAGTTTAATGGCGGACTTGTATGTTCATGCTGGCTTTCATTTGCAACTATTGATTATTTGAAGTAAATTTACATACCAAGGTAATATTCATGGATGTTTAAAGCATATTCACTACCTAGGCAAGTTTAAGGAGGTGGTTTGTCTTATTCACAACAGCATGTGACTCATGAACTATTTTGTGATGTTTATAGCCATGTGCTTGATATTCTATTTGAATAGAAAAAGCCTTAGCTTCACGGTTAAATCACAAATAATAGGGATAAAGATAACAGTCTCGGTAGGGTACAGAACTCTAGCAATGCAAACATAAATTCAGAGAGCTGTTTTCATCAATCTTTACCTCTGTGTGTGGGTGTGTATGCGTGTGGGTGGTGTTGCATGTGTGTGTTGCATGTGTGTGTATGTGTGTTGCACGATTGTGTGCTGCATGAGTGTATGTATTGCAAAGCATCTGACACTATACTAATTTATATACCAGCATATAGCTACACAGTTTTAGTGGATAGGCAGCATGCAAATATCAGACAGTATTTTATCCTTGCTTTGTGCCAGCTTTTTTTTTTCTTTTTTTTTTTGTATCACCAGATGCTACAAATGCAGAATATTTGAACAAATGTTACGGTTAAGTGGAATGAGCTACATCAATTGCTTTTCTTCTTCTTCCGTGGTTTGTATAGTTATGGGTAGCAACTTATTCCCAGTAGGCCTGGTAACAGATGATTAACTGCAATCACAACTTGCTTGGACATGAAAAGAGATTGGCCCATGACTTTACCAACATGCAGTCATGTTTGAATTTAAATGTCTGGAGAAAAGCTAACACTGTACAGCATGTGTCCATGCTACTGATGCATGCATAAAAATATTTAGGTTGTTCCAGCACTTTCTTTCCTTTTTACAGCGTGTGTATTTAATTCTCAGCATGCATGTGTTAGCATTACTCTACCTGTCAGTCTGGCATCCAACACTAGATCTTGAAAACAATTAATCAAAATTATTTTATTACTAATAGCCCATTTAATGAACTATAATTCAACCAAGCTAACAGTTACACTGCTTGAACAATTCTTCCATGCAGCATCACTGCCCCGCCCATCCTGCAGCATCACTGCCCCACCCCTCCTGCATTCAATCACTGTTTGTTCTCACTTTTCATTATTTTTGTAGCGCTCTAGTCTATACGTTTATTCTTTCCATCTTGGAAATGCTCTCTTAACTGTCTCCATTTTTTGGGGTACTGTTATGCTACAGTCTTGCTCTCTGCATACCAACGGAATTTTCTTTTTTTTTTCAAAGATTCTTTTTATTCGTGGAATTTTTTTTCACTCTGCTAATTTAGTATCTGTCATCTTATGCTACCCTTTTGTTTGTTTGTTTGGCTGGAATTTGTTCCTCTTGCAGCTAGCTAAATGGGCGCAGAGGGTTCACACCCCCTATGTGAATCATTGCAGCTATACTGACAGAGATGTATATACCTATCTTAGTCATGTAAATACACACCCAGACTACTATAACTCCTCCTCCTCACGTCTGACCTCACTACTAACTTGTATAAAATAGCATATGCATACACACAATATAAATAAAATGTGCAATTATGAGCTCCTCCTCCCACTTACTCGGATTTTGACCTAGGCCAAGAGAAATCAGCTGTGTAAGTAGAAGAAGGACTGCCACACTCCTCCAATGCATGGCTGAGGCTTTGCCTACAGAAGTAAGACAACAATAACGAAGGCAGATTGAAAAGACTAACTGGCTTTCTCCCCAGCTGCAAAGTAAGGTTCACTCGCAGGGCACGCACCGCTTGACCTAAAACTTAGCTAGAATGCTTTACCAACCCCGCATTACAAATTGACAGAACCGGCTAAATAAAGACTGAATTACCTTAAGATACGTTTGTGTCTCCGGCTGCTCAGCACTCTGAAAGCGTACTACAGCCCCACCCCTATTTGAGTCTATCACTCAATGCGCAGCAAGCGTGCGCATTTAGCCCTACCACACCACGTGCGCGCCTAAGCCTGACTCGGAGCTCGGTGCTCCGCAGATTCAGATATTGCAATATTACTGACAAGTTGTTTTGATTATTCCGTAGGTAGATCAAAGAGAAAATTTTGGCGGTAATTATGCTTAGAAGTGTAAAATTAAGGTGATTATGTTTACGTACTAAACAGGTGTTAACCTTTTTAACACCCATGTGCCATTTCCATTGTCAAAAACAAAGGTGTGGGACTAGCTAGAACTATTGGTTTCATTGAACTTTGTAAATAAATTAGCTATTTTGTATTATAGAAAATTTGATATCTCTTGCTGCAGACTTAAGGAAGAAGTTTAACACAATAGCAAAGGTTAGTATCATTATAATCAAATTAAGAATATATTTGTATGCATGAGTAATTCCCCTTTGCATTAGTAAGGTCATTTCTAGATGCAACTAATAATAATAATGGTAATAAATAATAATAGTAATAATAGTGATGATAATAATTAATAATAGTAGCTAATAATGATAATAGCTAATAATACACAACCTCCAACTAGGCTATAAATTATAGTAGCATGTTTAGAAGATAAACTTTCAAAATTCATTGTTTTGGCTACCTCCTTAACTAGAGGGCTTGAAAGGTCATGTAAGAAAGTTTGGTTAGTTTTTAGATTGATTCAAAGTAAGTTTGACTCCAAAGATGCGTCCGTCCATCACCTTGAAGATTTGGCTTCTGTGGAAAGCTTGAAAGTATCTGTGCTAAGAGTGATGGGTACAGCAGTGGCACGGGCTTTTACTGTTAGACGAGCTTGTTTGGGCATTAGTATACAAAAATTGATTACCTCTTACCGAATATGTAGCATTAATAGTATGTATAGGTACAGTGTTCTGTGTTGACATCCTGATATGGAATGGCTACCACCAGAGTCTTCATCAGAATGAGTTAGAGTATATGGAATTAGCTTCTAAGATAAGCACCCAAGGTGCAGTAATACAACCAGCCTTACAGTTAGTCTGGCGTAGCCAGACCCTTTACCGAACCACTATGCTGGGAATGGGTCTGGGGACTTGGCCATACTTTTATTCTGCCGCACATATACTGTGGCGGTCAATTACCGTTAGCAAATGAAGCACCAAAGGTGCGAACCCTCAGCGCTATTAAACACTACCTAGCTATTACAATATATAATCTCCTTCCAAAAGAACAAGCAATCTATTTTTAATGAGATATCAAAATAGCTCGACTAATAAAAATGGTACATGGAAACGCTGTCTTCATAAGAGAAGAAGCTAAACTAGCCAGAAACATTCACCTGTATACATTTTCAATGCGAAACTTCACTTCTTTCAACTCTGTTAACTTCCCTGGAGTAACGCTTAGGAGCCTGAGCATAAAGCTGAGTACACCGCTGGCTGCAGAAATTATTTTCTCACGTGATTATGACGTTGCCCATAAAAGCTGGTACCTACGTGGAGTTGAAAGCTTCGCTTTTTCTCAACGAATAGCCCGAAATTAAAAAAAGTAGCACAATAAAAGGTCTTAAATCTTTGTCCTGAGTAAGTTCATATCTAAATCAACTGTTAATTGTCAGTAATCTCCAAAATCAGAGCGTGACAGACAGACAAACAGACAAACAGACAAACAGACAGGACAACTACTATAACCCTCTCGTGCATGCGCGCTGAGGGTTAATTACCGGGAATACCCCTCGTCAGCCACAAATAGAAATTCCTTTACATGTCAGCCACCCTTCAACATTCCTCCAGAACAAATTTAATACGGCCATGTCCCCAGACTCTCCGTGTTCTTTGTGCGCTACGTGGGTCTGACTCCGCCAGACTAACTTACAGTTATCTTTAACAAACTTTATTGGCTATAAAACTAAGAAAGACTGATCCAGGCAGTGCTGGCTAGTTGCAACATACATAACCTGCCGGCAAGCCTGGTGTAAAATGGGAAAAACAAATGACAAGAAATATGAGAGAAAAGAGTCTGCAGGTGGGAAGGAGCATTGAACTTGGTGTTGTTTTTCTCATGAGAAAGATATTTAAGTATGTAGCTAAATTTATAAAGAATGTTGAGGGTAAGTCTCTCCACCAAACTCCGCGCCTTCCCCCCCCCCCCCCCCTGAATCCCTGCCATATATGCAGTAGAGGTGCTTCTTCCATCACTTCTCCAGTCTCTATTCAACCAATACTGGACAGTGTCAATACAGAAATTTCGGTCCATTCTTGTCTGGACAAATACATCAGGTAACGAGATATTTCCTCCGTCTATATAAACATCAAATAAATTGAGGATTTGGAGGAGCCATTGCTAAGGACATGAATTCAGGCTGGTTGACGTCAAGAGTGCTATCGGGACTTTGCAGAGTAAGCTTTGAAATATTCGTTAATTGTAGCCTTTTAAAACAGTGAAGGGTTTCGATGAGGGCCAGACATTTCAATTACTTCTCTTCATGGGCTCGGGTCGATGTCCACTGTATATAATACGCAACCGGTAAATCTCGTCTATCACTAACTAACACAACACTCCACCCACTCCACCGGAAGAAGCATTACACAAAAGTACATAGTTATTTATATAATGCTTGCGTGCCAATGTAGTGTGTGCATTCATGAATAATTACAATTGGATGGGTAATGTCAGAACAGTTCAAAATTGGAAAGCAATCAGCAGAACTTTTTCTTTACTTTTCTTTTCTTGATTCAGTCATTCTCGGCTGAAATAATTATAATAATAGCAAATTTTTCTCTTTTTAACAGCCAATATACAGTTAATTATAACTTAACCCAAGTTAAGTTATAATTAACTATAATTGGCTGTTAAAAAGAGAAAAATTTGCTATTATTTTATTTTATTTTATTTTATTTATTTACTTTTTTTTTTACTGGAATCTAATAAATTGTATTCGTAACTCTAGCAGCTGCATCTTGAAAACCTTTTATTGAGCCATAACACTTTATTTTTAGGTTTAAGCTTCTTGTCGACATGTCGCACTTACTCAATTGTGGCTCCACGGGCTTGTTTTCTGACCAATGGAAATACATTTTTGTAATGGTTAGCTTCGTGCTGCTTTAAATTAACAATGTTCAATGTTTTACCTTCAACATTATAAAAATTGAAGGAAAAAATATTTTCTTGAAATAAACAAAGAATGGAAATGACATTTTACAAACACCATCTATTTTATAATAATAATAATAATGATGATGATGATGATGATGATGATGATGATGATAATGATGATGATGATGATGATGATGATTGTGGGGGGGGGGGGGGGGGGGGAGTGAGGTCGTCTGGTTAGCTCTGTGGGCGATTAAGCTCTGGACTTCCCCAGGCCTCTTAAGTATAGTTACGCTGCCACCAGTCCTTCCTTGTACCTCGGAGACCTTGACAGGACGTGAAGAGTTAGCTAGGCTCCTCACCAATCCAGTCAACAAGGACCACTTAGGTTTTAAGCCAAGAATTGATCACGAGTAAGAAGGCAACCCGGGCATGCGTCAGGCTGTTTATATAGCATTCATCGACGCACACCCAAGTTAAATACAAACAAATGCACATACTAGCTATCTATTACAGCTCGCCCACGCATCTATGTAAAACACAACTAAACAGTACAATATAATCTCTAGCTAATCTGTTCTCTGTTCTTCTTCTCTAGTCTCTTCACTCTTTTCTCTTCTTTTCTTCTTCTTCTTCTTTTCCTCCTTCTGGGAGGCCGGACCCACAATGATGATGATAATAATAATAATAATAATAATAATAGCTAATAATAATAATAATAATAATAATAATAATAATAACTAGTGGTGTACTTGAGCACAAATGGCTAGCAAGCCTCCATAGTTAGGTTACATAAGATTACAATACTGTTAGCTATTAGTGATTAACTTTAACTTTTAACAATCCCGCTACTAAAAAAACGGTTGAGTTTTCAAATTACGTTTATACGGTAAAGGGGTTCAATACCATAGTAATTACTTGCAGCAATTGTTTGGCTAAAGGCAACTAATAAATATATTTGTTAGTTAGCTAAAAGTTTTGTGCTGTTCTTTAGCTAAGCAGTAGCTGTAAATGAATACTTTATCACGCACTTGTTCACTGGACATACTAGCACACAAGATTCCTTAATGTTTAGACTTATTCGACAATGGATTTTCAAGTAGAACAACACTGGTCATGTAACTATGACCAATAGCACATTAACTTTATTGGCGGCCACTAATTAAAAGAGCTCCTGTAAATTTTAGCTGCACCCGCATAAGAAATCAAAGTGGCGAACAATTCAATCTCCTTGGATGATACGGGTAGAGATTGATAAACCAGAGGATTCTGTTTAGTGAAGTTTGAGACGGGGTTGAACACGAGCTAACACAAAAGTGCCAGGGTCAAAGTACAAAAATGACATAATGTCCTTACAAACATAATATATTAAATTAGTGGTGTGCTTCAGCATAAATGGCGAGTGAGCTAGCTTAACTTTAAAACTAACTATGAGTCACTGCTCAAGGCATAATTTATATAGTAGTTGAAATAACTTGACCTGCCCATTCAATTACTCACGACGAAGAGGAAGTGCTGTTGGGTCCACTATGCCTTTACAATAGTTCAGGTGCTTAGGTCTGCCCCAAGACTACATGTAGCTTGATTTTCAAGGCCAGCAACTCATAGCTATGGTCGACAGATTCATTACTTTGTTGTTTTATCTTTTATCAAGGCGCTTTACCAACTTACGTAATTTTAGTGGCGCGGGCAAAAGAAAGGGTCACATGTACAATATAAATAAGCAAAAATAAATAAACACCACGGAATCTCGATTGTGTAACCTTGTAAATGTCTCACTCACTTCGTTCGCTCACCAATAAAATAGCGTATATTAGCAGAATGTAGGTACTTATTTTAATTGCTGAGACAAGCTATCAATTATGGTCCCATAAGACGCTCTGCATTTTTGTGTTCCAGATCTCATATTCGGTTACTTTTAACCCACGGAGATGGCTATCTAGTGCTACTTTGTAAATTACAACTAATCGATCTTCAATTACTCTTCAAACATTTTGTTATTTCTACTTGTGGTAGTAGAAGTGAAAGAGCTTATGAATAACAGAGTGGCATTATATATACAGCCAATTTTTGTCAGATTCATGATAGAAAGAAGATGGACTTTGGTTGCTTCCTTTGTGCTGTTGAGCTCACAGAGTAGCGAGATCGAATCTATCCTTGGGCAGAGAATTTACCAGAACTTACCAATAGTTACATTCAGTGCAAAGCCAAACAATACTTCAACCATCAAAAGTTCACTGCTAGCAGCCAAAAACAGAGGATGCAGGGGGGTTTTTGTTTTTGTTTTTAATATTACATTAGAACATAGCTGATGTGGTTTTGTATTGTGACAGAGGAACTTTAAACTGTTTAGGTCCTTCAGAGAGGGACACTATTAACTTAGTGTCCCCGCCTTGAGGGGCAGGGTCACTTAGAGTCCCTCAGCGAGTAGATTGAATTAAAACAAGCAAGCAACAACAAAAGCATCAACAGCATCAGCAACAACAACAACAGCATCAACAACAGCAGTAACAACAACAACAGCATCAACAACAACAGCATCAACAGCAGTAACAACAACAACAGCACTAACAACAACAGCATCAACAGCAACAGCATCAGCAACAACAGCAACAACAACAACGGCATCAACAACAACAGTAACAACAACAACAGCACTAACAACAACAGCATCAACAGCATCAGCAACAACAGCAACATCAACAACAGCATCAACAACAGCAGTAACAACAGCAGCAGCAACAACAACAGTATCAACAGCAACAGCATCAACAACAGCAGCAGCAACACAACAGCACCAACAACAACAGCATCAACAGCAACAGCATCAACAACAGCAGCAGCAACAATAACAGCATCAACAGCAACAGCATCAGCAACAACAACAACAACAACAACAACAGCAACAAAAGCAGTAGCAACAACAACAGCACCAACAACAACAGCATCAACAACAACATCAACAACAGCAGTAACAACAACGACATCATCCTGCACCAGTCTTCAGCCATCCCTTTCAGTCTCAGTTTCACACTTATGGGTTGCAGTAGCTACGATACAGTGACATGGAATGCCTTGATGATTATTACCTTGATGGCTACAGCTAGTACATGAATGAGAAAATGGAAACTTCACTCTTGAGGATGTGTGGTTTCTGACGCCTGCAGACTACGACCCACTTAGCTGGCTGTTTTATGCTTGTTAATTATACCGTTGCCAAGCTGGTTGACCGGCCACAGAAATTACCATCGAGGACATCAAGCCGTTCAAAGTCAAGTAAAGTTAGGATTTTAAATTTGTAGTCATGGCTGATCAGTGCGGAAGAAATGGAATCCATCCCTAAGTGTTGTTCTCTTATTAATGTCTTGCGCTCACATGTACAGCGGTGTGTCAGATTTGTCAGCAAGTCAGTGATCTGTTTAAAAGGAAATATTCTCAAAACTACTAGTTAATTGGTGGAGTGTGCGGGTGAGAAGTAAGGCACTATTGCTACTGGCGTACAGTCCACATTCCCCAGGAGTAGTTGCTGTTTGGCTTTTTCTTTGATGACTATCAATCATCTGTTTATCCCAGCAACTGACTCCAATTTCAAGCCACACCCCTCTGCCCCATAATCCAAGCCACACCTCTTACCTGCATAAAACTTAAACCATGTGCGTATACAGAATTTTGAAAAGGGAGTTTGTGTGTGTGTGCCTTGTCCTGTAACAGAAGCTTTAGAGAAGAAAGTCTATTGCATCTTCTGAATCCCTTTTTAAAAGGAAGTCTATAGTATATCTGTAAACTGATATTAAAAAAAAAAAAGATTTATCTCTACCATTTGAAATGACATAAGACAAATGAATGAATGTGAAACAGGTAGTATGTCAATCCATGCAAGTACAGTACTCTTGCTAGTGAGGGAAATATATAGAGATACATGTACGGTACATAGAGGCAGTGTGGGTTGAGTCGGCACAAAGGATGTTATGAATATCTTTAATTTAAGGGGGGGGGGGGGGGGGGGGGGGGTTCTGCTGAACCCACCTATGAACCCAAAATTGTGTGCACAGACTTGTGAAGAACTTATGATGTTTCTTGTCTGGTTGGTTGCGTTGTTTTGCTTTTGGGTTGCTTTAGTTGTCTGTTGTTCATGTGTGGTGTGTGTGAGTGTGTGTGTGTGTGTGTGTGTGTTATCTGCTGCATCAGCACTTTACTGCAGTCTGGTATGTCGGGTTGCAGAGGTACCAGACTTTACATAATTAAAAAAAAAGTACATTATAGTAATATACCTAATGAAATTCTTCACTCCCTCCAACACAGATAGTGTGTGCAATGTTTTCAACATCTTGGATTCATTGCACAGTGCCAACTTAAAAAAACAATTAGCCAACACGAATTTACTAGTCTCCACCCACTTTGACTGCCACGCCCACTATCATTAGGGTCAGACAGTGGTGTGCAGGCCGGCACAGTAAAACCAATATTCATTTTTGTGGCTTAGCTGCTATTGATATCATTGATTCAATTATCACTCCCAGACAAAACAAGACTTCTGGACTAGCTATAAAAAGGCCCAGGCAGCTCTCTCATTCCACGAATGCTGAGAGATCTCTGAAGTTACCTGTTGCTCTGATTTCTTGTGAGGGTATCCAAGTGACTTATGGCTGCATCTGCAAGAGAAGCCGCTGCTCAAGTGAGTGTTAGTCAGCTGCATTAACTATATGTAAGATTTGTTTATATTCTGAAAGAGCTTCCGTGTGAAAATAATTCTTCGTAACCAGCAACAATATTAGTATTGTTATTAAATATTAATTTTATTTTCAATATTATTATTATTATTATTGTTTCCCTTAATATAGTAATTGTTATTAATATCAACATAATAAAGCTCCCGACTCAAGATTCTCTTCTTGTCACTTGACTTACCGCGCCTCGAGGGCATTTCTTTAGTCACACTTACATTAAGAAAAGCAGCTTATGCAGGGAATTTTGTTGTAGGCCAAGTATGAAACCATAAACCAGCGAGGGGCTACACATGTAAGGCTGAGTGTCACTTACTGGGAAACTCTGACAATAAGAGAATGGCTACTACTACCAGTTGATTTCTCACAGCATGAACACTTCCTAAAGCCACTTGTAATATTATGTATACTAATACCCATAGCTGAGCCATTTTTCAATACAAAAAAAAAATGTGGTAATATTTTTGAAATGCCACAACAGTGGAAAACTTAAATAATGATTTGATTGGTCACGGCAATCTACCAGCGTCTTCGTCGCACTTTACCTGGGCAACGGTGTTTAGCAATGGAAAAAGTAGTATGAGTAATGGCAGAAACAGAGCGTGGTTAGTTAGTTTCTTTGATGAAAATATAATACAAGATCATATTTTTTAACAGCAGAAATAAATTATTATTTTTGTCTATAGTTTTAACATACGATAGTATGAGGTATTCAGATTCATAACACTCGAGAGATGAGAAATGTTTCACTCGGTTTTGCCTCATGAAGTTATTCTCATGCTAATTGTGCAATTCATTTCAAGTACCAGTTGTCTGTGCTATCATATCTCCATATTATATTATATTTTATTGCAGCTTTGATATTTTTTCTTGAATATTTCCGCATCACGCGAGCGTTCTGTATTCTCCCATATTGTACGCTTGTTATTGAACGGTCCAAGTAGCACGCGCATAGCGAGTAAAATCAATGAAAATTGTATTCTAACCGGTTGAGAAAAAATATCAAGGCAGCAATAAATCACTTATCACACTCGTCGTACATTATGGGAATGATATTTTACTCACGCCACATTTTCACTCGCCTTTGGCTCGTGAAAATATTTTGCGTGCTCGTAAAATATTTTCCCATATTGTACTCTGACTCGTGCTATAAGTATTATATATATGCCAGGATTACTAAAATATATGCCAGGATTACTAAAATATATGCCAGGATTACTAAAATATATGCCAGGATTACTAAAATATTGCCAGGATTACTAAAATATATGTCAGGATTACTAAAATATATGCCAGGATTACTGAAATTTTTGGAGGTAAATGAAAAGTTCATTTCCTTTAAGTTGTATCATAAATATATAGATATAAGTTATATTATGTAAGAATCAGTTATTCACAAGTAAATAAGTAGCAGAATTTTTCTTAATAATAATAATAATTATTATTACTGTTGTTATTGTTTTTCTCTAACCCAGTTCTAATAGAGTTGTTTGTTGTTTGTTTTATTTTTACTTCACTGAATCATACTGAGGCGTATGAGTTATGGTGTCTTAGTCTTAGCTGGTTGTTCTGAGAGACAGTCAACATCGAAAGAGCACGTCTCGTGCGGAGGCCAGTACATGTAGGTGGGTGGGGGACGATAGGTGGGTGGGAGACGATAGGATGGTACAACATGCAACATGGAGCTGAAGTGGGAGATGTCAAACACACTGGAGTCTGGACTGACTTGGATGATCAATTTGTTTGCCCGATGTCCTGCTAATTGCACTGCCCGGGCTACAAACAAAAATCACATCCACACTAAGTGACCTTTAGCCAGTACACGGACAGGTTTTGTTAATGGGACATCGTGCAGGTGCCTGGAGCATTTCCCATGGTAACCAAACCAGGTTTAGTGTTCGGGTTCTGCCCATTCCTCAGGAACAGTTGAGCATCGTGGTTCTGGATGGTGTTGCCTGCAAGGGTGTCTGTGTTCACCACAAGTATGTCAGCTATGAAGCTATTGTGTACCTGAAATATCTCATTAATTCAATTATACAACCTCCGGTCCTAGCCTTCGAAACCGTTGTATGGGATCACGCTGAGGTGTAGAAATTTTATTTTTGCAGACATGGACAAGTTTGCTCTTTATTTGACAGTTCCGCCTTTCATTTCTCTGTGCTTTGTATTTAATTACAACAAATAGTAAGCGTAATAAATTGCCATTATCTCCCCCAGAAGGAATCTGCGGTATGAGAGATTGGAATTTGCTATGTCTGAAACAGTGAGAGTTTCTCGACTCCCTTTCTCTTAGATTCACACACACATGTTAACAAATCTCCAACTTCTGGACTGTGTTGTTGGTGACAAAATGTCTGATTGTTAATTACAGATGCTTGGCAAAGCAAGACACCATGGCAGAGCTCTTCTTCTTCTCTGGACTCTGACGTCCGTTCTAGTCTACTCGCCATCCCCGGTAGCAATGACAGACCTGCCTCCAAATGGTAAGTTGACCTTTTTGCAAAGCCAATGGCTAAATGCACTTGTGTGTTCATGACTTGAAGTAAGTTGCTAAAACAAAACAAAATATCTGAAAAAGTGTTATTATGTGACATTCTTCTAGCGTGAAATCGCTCAAATTGGTAATTCCAATACAACTTCAATGGCACCAGCCACCATCAGTGTTCATATGGAGCCCTTCAGTATTCTTGTGGAGCCCTTTCAGCATTTGCGCAGTCCCTAATCTGATCTCATAAAACTAACTGCTAATTAAGACACTTCTCTCCGTACCAGTAGAGTTTAGTCTCCAGTATGAGCGGAGTTTGTGTGTGCATGTGCAAGTTACGGTAGTGAGGGGTATTTAGACCTGAGCGCATCTCCACAACATTTTGTGTCACATTGGTGGGCAGTTCTGGAGCCAGCACTAAAAATACAATTATCTGGTAATATGTTGTTTTTTTTCCCAGTCAGACAAATTGTGTCTTCATATCGTGAATCCCATGAAACCTATCCAATAACCAGAAATTTTCTCATTAAGAGGCTTCCATTTTTGTTTCTCACCTTATCCCGTGTGCTGCTGTTTTAATTGAAGTCTAGTCACAATCGTTTTGATGAAATTAATTCCCATTAAATTAGTCTCGCATAATTGACAGAAATTATACTCAAATATTTTCCCTAGGTGTTTGCCCAGTTATGTAAGCATGAAGGGTCAAGGTTCATATCCTCAGTCGTGGTGTCCCTCTATGTTGACACTTCGCTCATTCCACTTCCAATGGTCATCGTCTGGCTAGCCACATCCAAATATTTCCTCATTCTTTTCCACACACTTCACATTCCCTCGTTATTGCCAGGACTGGTGCCTAATTTATACAAATGAAAGTTTTCAAGCCCAGCTGCACGGCTAACAAGCGAGTTTATCTAGTGCCACATCGGCTTGAAGGAGCTTTTTTTTTTTTTTGTTGCCGGGGCTACCTGTCTCCGTTACAGTCGGTGTTTTGCAATCCTGTTGTTGCATGTTTGCGTAGCTGCATGGCCAGCAGTTGTGACTGCTTCAGGTCATGCCACACCTTCATTACTGCCCACACAGTTCACTGGTGAAACGACGCCCACTGGAACTTGATGTGCTTCAGTGCCGTCTCTAGTAATGCACGTGGTATGACCTCAAACTCTTTATGTTTCACGTGCCTAGATAAAGTAGCTTTACCCCATGCATAGCGAAGTACCACTCCCCCCAGCCCAGCCTCCTCTGCTGAGGGTGGTAAATAGTGACGAGTTGTGAAGTTCAATACAAACCACTAATCATTACTTGGTATCTGTGCATTTTATTTATTTATTTACTTATTTGTTGCCACATCTACCTGTAGATGGCCTGGAGCCATACAGCATCACTAGAAGCCAAAGTACATGAATGTAACATGAGTAACTGTAGCAAGGCAGATTAGAAAGTGGTAGGTAGACTTGGACATTTGAGAGCATATAAACCTAACAAGCATTAGGCTAAACTTAGTAAGTTTTGGTAGCTGGAGGCTATATGACATTAGCTAATATTATGGTTTGCTATTGGGCTCAGGAAAAACAAAAAAAAATTAATCTCTATCAAGGACTTATAGCTAGTGAATTTTTACCCTTAATATAATATATGTTGTTGTTTTAATTTGTTGTTGCATTTGTTATTTGCTTGTTGTAGTTATTGTTTTCCCATGTTTACAGCCACTGACGAGGCGACTAACACACTGTCAAATTGCTTATAAACTGCTGTATGTGTATCTCTTTTCCACCTCCCAGCTTCCTATCTGCTACTGGCAAATCGTAACGTCGTCTACAGCGTTAATCTCGATGAAAGTAACTTCACCTCCTTTATAGCAAACTCCTCATTCTCCGTCAACACTATTGCCATTGACTACGACATACGGTGAGTGAAAAGCCATCAAATATTTGTTAAATTGCGATTCATTGCTTCAATGTTAGCCAATGCTGTTTTGTGCCAACAAATTATGTAAGGAGTACAATAATTAGGAATATGAGCTGGAGGGCTCAGTCTAATTAGATATTGTTGGCTGTGTAGATGGGTGTGGCTGACCTGTAGCTATTTCTGTTCTACGAGTAATTTTCTTGGCAGTAATCGGTCTCTGGAGTGTGCATGCAGTTGGAATGTGGCCTGATTCGTGCAGTTATAGGGTACAGCTCTCCCGCTACACAAACATCGCCATAGCCGTGCGTGTGTGTGGCAGGCAGTCCAAGCTAGTCCATTCATGAAATAGCCGATGGACAGCTGCATTGCACGATCTAAACATGGACGTCCAATGGAATTTTAATTAGCAGGTCATAGCCCCCCAGACTTGAATTTGGCAGTTAGGCATCGATTATTACACATGATTGCACCAGAGTTGTGAGAGGCACTTTCAACGAAGATTAGCTGAGAATCTAATATAGATTGAAGCCGACCACTTCTCTCTATCGTTCCAGCCGCAGGTTACATAACTCTCTGTGTGTTCTCGTTCAACGAACAACACCGGATAATGCCATGGCCTGTTTATCCTCCCTTTGAACTAGTCATTCTTGAATTCCTGGAAAGTTCACAATGAGTCGTTTAAGGCAAGGCAGTGGTCCGAGCTGTAGCCACTGGGTCTGGTTGTTTCTGGGGTGATGCCATTTGGACCATTTGTATTAATTTTTCTCTGAAAGTTTTGGTTGCCTGGTGGTAATTAGGATGCATTGTTAACAGCCTGCAGTGTAATTAATGCCATGGTGAGCTATAGCTACTGTACTCAAGAAATGGCAAGGGAGAGATTGTTACGGTTGTCAGCCAAAACAAAGAGAAGAATGCACTTTCCCTCTGTTAGGAGGTAATAATGGGCTACTTAGTGTGGAATCATAAGGCACCTTGGCTACACATGGAGCAGTTGATGGCCATGTTTGGGCCTAGCCCTCCCTCCCTCTCTCTCTCATTATATCATACGTCATTTGCCGTGTGCTGAGATGACAATTATTTCCATTCTAAGGAGTATATAAAGTATTGTATTTTCTTAATTTTGCAAATTGGATGTTTTAGGAGAAACCTTCTGTTCTGGTCGGATGTGACCACCAGAAGAATAATCCAGGCACATCTGGACGGCTCTAATCCCAGAGTCCTGGTGGGCTCTGGAATGACTACCGCAGGTAAGCTATATAGCCACAGAATACAGACACACCTCCATGGTGAAATATTTTCTGTGAAAGACTTAATATGTAAACTCTAAATCAATAAGTCTTGAATTGCACACACTTCAGCCATTTTTCAACCATCATTGCTACAGGTGTATAAAAAAAAAGTTTTTTTTATTGAAACTGGTCACATGACTGGCCCAATAGCTGACTGTGGTAACAACCACTCGCCACTTTCACTCTCTCTAACTTCACTTGATTACTCGCAATAAGAACCTGTCATAATATTACCGATTATAATGGGTGTGGCTAATAGAGGGGCTAGCCTGGGACTGGATGGGAGGAAACCTCTACTGGACTGACTCCAAACAGCGCGACATTGAAGTATACAATGTAGCCAATGATACTAGGATGCAGCTGGTGGTAATGGAAGAAGGAGATGCCCCCAGAGCTCTGGCAGTGGACCCTAACACAAGGTAAGGAAAAGGAAAGTTTGACTTAGCTTAATGCAAGGGAGTAGTGAGTGTATGTGTGTGTGTGAGTATGTGTATAAGTGTGTGTGATGAGTGTGTGTGTGTGTGTGTGTGTGTGTGTGTGTGTGTGTGTGTGAATTTATCAAACCGCTGCAATGTTGTGACTCTTGCACTAGGTACCTCTACTGGTCAGACTGGGGCATAGCACCGCGCATTGAGCGTATGTCTATGGACGGAACGATGCGAGAGACGTTGCATAACACCTCCCTCCAGTGGCCGAACGGTATCGCTATTGACTACTCCTCACAAGTTCTGTACTGGGTGGACGCCAAGCTCGACAAGATCGAGAGTTCCTTCACCAATGGCTCAAACCGCAGACTCCTCTCCACTGCATTAATCTTTCATCCTTTCTCTATGTCCTTCTTCCAAGGAGTGTTGTATTGGAGTGATTGGCACGTGCACCAGGTGTTGTACGCACCCGTGGAGTCGCTCAGCAGTGTGGTGGGCCTGACACCGCCACTCAAGACAGACCCACTCGGAATCAAGATCATCAGCATGAACGCACAGCCAATTAGTGAGTGTGTGTGTGTGTGTGTGGTCGGCTTCCCTTTACCGTGCCTATTAAATAAAGTGCTACCCCTCCCTCCTCCCCCACTCACATTTTAATCAGCCACTCCATATCAGGCTTCACAAAATTAATCAAATTCTCCCCTACTTTGACTCCAACAAGGTGAGAACACAACTCAGCCTAGCCCCAAGCTTTGCCTTAGAGTTTTGCCCCACTCTGCAAATTCAGCCCTGCCTCCAACAGCCAGCCCCACCTCCAACTCCCACCATCTCCACTAATGTTGTTTCACTCAATCTTTTCCTTCCTCCAGCTTCTGCCAATCCGTGTGCTGCTAACAGATGCAGCCATCTCTGTATGCTGTCTGCTGCTAGCAGCTTGTCCTACACTTGTGGAGGATGCCCTAGGGGCTTGATCTTGCAGGAGGATGGAATGCGATGTGGTGAGTACACTTGAAGTATAAATGCTTATGGTGGGGGTTACGCAAACTCAGGTAATAGCTGTTGTTTATTGGAGATGGAGCTATGGGCAATATGTGAATTATAGAGATTCCTTTTCAATATTGAGACGAACCGTAATTAGAGAAAATTAATTATTTGCCACGCATCATGCTTGCTGGATCGAACAATGCGGATGTGTCTGAGACGAGTGTTCCATAAGTAGCCTCGAAAAGGCTCTTCATCCCAGTCACTGTACTGACACACACACACACACATGCACACATGCATGCATGCATGCATACTTAAAAGCCCCAGAAATATTTCATCGTCTAAAGTTTCAATTGAAATATCAAACAATAACACCGAAAGAGTGGGTGTTTGACTGGGCATGTCACTGGGCGTGTCTAGCCACCTTGGTTTATGGGATTGTGATACAACGGTGCATTGTGAGGGTTGCGAGTCTGTGATGAAACTGTCTGTGAGAGATGTCTAGCAGAAACTATGCGAGAAATTGCCCAAACATTCATTTCTATGAAACAAATCTTTTGTTCAGATATTTTGTATAGACTTTTTTGTTGTTGTTTTTTATTTGTTGAGCAATAGTTGTTTATCCTGAAATATCAAAATATTTATTGAATATTGAGTCTATCCCATAATTAAAGACAGACTCATGGATATATACCTGCTCAAGAATTCTCCCTAAGGCCGTGTTTGTGTTTGGATGAGTTAAAAATTTGTTGCCATGGATGTTAAATTTAGTTACCATGGCAAGATGACTCATATCGTACTAATGGGGGGAAGGTTGAGAGTCGTGCTGATGGTGCATGCGTGGGGTGGGTGTGGCCAGCATTTGTTGTGGTTGCATAATATGGAAGGATGTAGTTCCAATAGCTCATAAAGAACTTGTTTTGACTGTGAGTCTATGATGTGAGGGAGAGTTGCTCAGTAGCCCCACACAAATTACTCAAAGGAAATCCTTTGGGCGTAGGAGAATCTGAGATATCATTAATTATTTTTTATTTATGTTTTGTTTACTGTTTATTTTTGCAGATTTGCCTGTAAATGGTAAGTGACCCAGACAGCTGTGTTTGTACAACACGCACACACACACACACACACACACGCACACCACACACACATATACATACATATGCATGCACACGCACATCTGTGTGTTATTTGAATCTGGTATCTCCCTCTGTTTGTTGGTTGGTTGTTCAGGTTCTTGTCGTGTGGCTGGCTACACTGTCTGCTGTGAGGATGGTGATTGCAGTGCAGAAGGAAGAGTGGGCGGGACTTGTCATTGTGACACACACTGTCATGGGTTCAGAGATTGCTGTACAGACATAGACACCATTTGTCCCCTTATTCCGAGTAAGTCATATGTTACACTTTCATTCTTCCACTATGAGGGCTTTAACCCATTCCAGGCACTGTTCAAACTTGGGCATTTGTCTTCCCCTGTTAGAAATAACTATATAATTTAGGAAACACTAGTGGTACAGGTGGCATGACACTGGTGATACAAAAGGTGACGATGGATTAGGAGATTTATAACCAAGTAACATATCTAACATCAAAAAAAAAATTATTTAATTTATGGTTGCATTAAAAATAATGGGCTGAGAAAGAATATGTTGCTCAACTTTTGACTTCGTAACAAAATTGTCTTTCTGCAATATTTACTGACATAAACACATCTCTATTCAGCAATATATAGTGGAGTTGTTACAAGAGAATGCTGGCCTGGTGTTGAATGAAAAACTGGATGCATTATTCCATCATTACTTGGTGTCTTTTGTGTTTGCAGCGACTACCATGGCATCTATGCCGATGCCCACGGAGACACCAGATAATTCATCCATTCCCATCCAACCAAGTGTGACTTACCATCAGCCTCACTCTTCCCATCAGCCTCACCCTTCCCATCAGCCTCACTCTTCCCATCAGCCTCACCCTTCCCATCAGCCTCACCCTTCCTATCAGCCTCACTCTTCCCATCAGCCTCACCCTTCCCATCAGCCTCACTCTTCCCATCATCCCACTCTTCCCATCAGCCTCACCCTTCCTATCAGCCTCACTCTTCCCATCAGCCTCACCCTTCCCATCAGCCTCACTCTTCCCATCAGCCTCACCCTTCCCATCAGCCTCACCCTTCCCATCAGCCTCACCCTTCCTATCAGCCTCACTCTTCCCATCAGCCTCACCCTTCCCATCACCTCACTCTTCCCATCCGTCCCACCCTTCCATCAGCCCCTCAACCCTTCCTATCATCCTCACTCTTCCCATCTCCTCCCCCTTCCATCCTCCCCACTCTTCCCATCAGCCTCACCCTTCCTATCAGCCTCACCCTTCCCATCAGCCTCACCCTTCCTATCAGCCTCACTCTTCCCATCAGCCTCACCCTTCCCATCAGCCTCACTCTTCCCATCAGCCTCACCCTTCCTATCAGCCTCACCCTTCCCCTTCCGCTAGCAAAGAAGTCACGAGCATTAGCGAACACTTAGAAATGACTTCGATCGAGAGATTGCTTCAATCTTCCGGCGTCTTTGAAGAGTCACGTCGCCCTGCGCAATTTTCAAGCTTGCACGAGATGAAAGCTTCAGAGACAGTTCCGTTGTCTAGCCGAGGGTTGCTACAAAATGGAAGCTCTACAAGTTCATTCACGCCTGCTGGTATGTCCTGAAGTTGTTGATGTTTCTTGTATATTCCACCCTTTGAGGGGAACCGGAACATAAATACTGCAGACAAAGCTTGACATAATATTTTAGTGTGTGAAGCCGGGCTGGATGCTTGATGGGGATTTTGTAGAGATGCTGATTGTTCTGGCCTAAAATAGCAACACATGTGCATTCCTGAATTACCTGTTAACTTGTGTTAGATGATCATTCTGGGCGAGGACTGTTGCTAGTGGTGACAGGCATGGCTGGTGTATTGCTGGTGCTGATAATGCTGGTGCTCTCTATTATCCTGTTCCTCTTCATTGTGCAGAAGAACAAGAGACTTAGAAGAGGAGTCATTTCATCTTCATCTTTTGGAAAGTAAGATAATGACGATGATGATGATGATTATAACAACAATAATAATAAATAATAATAATAATAATAGCAATAGTAGTAGTAATAATAATAATAGTAATAGTAATAATAATAGTAAGTGTTTGTATAATTTCAGTGAGGGAGTAGTGCAGCTGACATGCAGATGTGTTCAATGTTTTGGATATACACATGTGTTGAAGTGGGTGGAGCTATGGGCAGGGCTACTCCATTTAACATGTTAGGTTGTGCATCCATGCTGCAAACAGTTGCTCTGGGCTCATTTAACACTAGGCTCTAAAGCTTATAAAATAAGTAGGTACATGTGTCAAGAATATACGAATCCATCGAAGATGAAATAGCTTTTAGTTTCCTCGACAGTGGGTTGGTCTTACAAGTGCAGCTCTCTATGAAAAGAAGAAAATTTAAAACAAATCATGTGGAGGAAAATAAACTTAAAATTGTTACGAGCATAATCTTTAAAGACTCAATAATTAGCTAAATACTCTCTGCTAATGGCAGAGTGACATTAACTGGCTAGATCCATAATTTGCATGCTAAAGCACTCCTCTAGTAATATTGTATATTTTAATAATAATGAAATAAAAATAATTTGTTGAATTTCATTATACGCAACTGCGTATTTTGAAGTTCCATAATTATTCTATTTCATTTTAATATCACCAAATAAAGTGGTACCCCACGCAAGGCCCAAGGATAGGCTGGGACTAAGCAAATATTAGTCCATCTAAAAAAAAACTCCGAGCATATCATTTATCAACTGAATTACTTAAATCTCATGTCAATTACTTGTATCGGTTGCTTCTGCTATGCAATCAGGAAGGAAAACAAGATGAAGGTAGCTTTAGTACAAACAATTAACTGTTTGGTCTTGCAGCAGGAAATGGCCCAGGAAAGTAGTTTGAAATGGGGACATGTTCCTAAGCTGTACAGTCTTTAAAACCATGTAAGCCTCAGCTTTTTTTAAAGGTTTCTTTTTAAGGGAGACTTATTAAGGTGTGTTGAGACTTTATGCAAAAGCAGTGTTTAGGCAACGATGATAGCATCCCCTTCAAATTTACCCACAGGCTATTACAATGGAATGATCTACTTTGATCTTCTCTGGAAAGGTAGTCTTGGCGAGTTGAAGTTCTTGAAAGTGCTTCACTGAAATTGATCGAGTCTGCTAGAGCGATTTGCTTTGACGAATTATTCTTCAAACGAGCGTTCACGCCTCCCCCTAGGTGTGCATCGCCATTCTATACACTACAGCACTTTCCATTTGTCTGCACCTACAGAGCGCAGTAATAATTCGCATGTCTGAAAGTTCCTTCAAGTCACATACCCCGTCATTTGTCTATGAAACGATTCCAAAACAGCTTGTGTATTAGTAATTAATATAGCGTCCTTCGATAGCCTAATATTATGCAGCCATAAAAGTGAACTAATTTCATTCAAAGGATGATCGCATGTAATGTGAATGCTAATCCATGGGTAAAAACTATGTCAACAGGATATGTTGGCTAATTTAGAAAAGATGAATCTCGGTTGCACAATTTTAGAGGCTTAGTTATAGTCTGTTGCTTTGATAACTGTTATGGCATGGGTGTTGTAATCTGTTGTAACTTGTAGCAACGACCCTTTTGATCACCTGAACAGCCTGTCAAGTAAGCACAGCTTCAAAGACAGTATGGACAGTGGTGTGGACATCGATACACTAAGACAGACACTCTCGTGTGACCGCTGGAACTCCCCCGTGCTGGGTCACGCACACATTGGTAACAAGTTTGTGCACCACTTCTCAAGACCCCGCCCCCTCCAAAGGCCAATCTCTCTCAACACACTTCAACATACACACTTCTCATCCTCTGTAATAGCCATAGTTTTAAATGTCACATATGAGCAGACAGTAAATACAAGATCTTAACAAGCTTGTCTTATAATGTTATCACTTTGTTTTATTATTGTCATGATTTACATTAGTGGTGGTGTTATCGTTAATGAAGAAACAGAAAACTAAGAAATACATAATATTTCTGTCCAAGAGGCTTTGGAACACATTCTTCAACCTTTTATAAGTGATGTCTAATGGACACAACAACACACGCACACACACATGCAGGAATTGGGGCAGCACACGCACACACACATTCAAAAGTTAGGGAAGCACACACACATTCAAAAGTTAGGGAAGCACACACACATATGCAGGAGTTAGGGCAGCAAGCACACACACACATGCAAACATTAGGGAAGCACACGCACACATGCAAACATTAGGGCAGCACACGCACACATGCAGGAGTTGGGCAGCACACATCTAATACAGACACTTTAGATGGGTTTGGACAGCAGATTTGTATTCACATGAACACCCCACCACTCCAATATACACAAACAACCACCTACAGAGGAACATATTATAGTGAACTTTCTAACGAGCCTTTATATTATAGTGAACTACATGCTTTCCCCCTATGACAGAAAAATCAATTGCTAATCACCGCTTAGAGCAAACAGCCTCTTATTTGTGAACTTGAAAGCCCCGGTTCCTAATTGTTCTCAGTTCAGAGGTTCTATAGTAATGTCAAATTTATAGACAAAGATTATGGTAGAAAATTTGGAGTCAAAGAGACATGACATTTCACCAACATTAGGTGACTTCTTCTCTAGCATAGTGTGATGACAAAAAGCCAAGAATGTAAACACTCGTGCCCAAATCATGACTAGGCTGTTACCAATCTCTTTTTCTTCTTCTTCTCCTCTAACCAACTGCTAAGTTGCTGAAGTCGCTGCTCACACTTCTGTTCTGCCTCCTTCACATATCTGGTTCTTATCACCTTGAAGGCAAAAGGCGTGGCATAAGGCGTGCGAGTGAGGGGATCAATGTACTTGGCTGGCAATCTAGTCACAGGACACAGCCTTCTCTGCTTGGACTTCAAAGGCCGCACTCCAGGAAAGTACTCTGATGGGTACTTGTTAGTGTCTGTGAAAATTAAAAAGTTCCTGGACTGTTTGAGGCTTTGCTGAGCCTGAGGAGAAGACTGGCCCTCCAGAGAGAGTGAGCCAGGCTGAGACTCCTGAGCCTGCAACGGTGGTTTAGTAGGTGGTACTGTACCAGATTGCTCCGAGCCATCATCCTGATAGGTCCCAGAAGGTGGTACCTGTGGTGGTCCAGTGGCAGGACTGGTGTTGACTGCATTGCTTATACTAGTATCCATGGGAATAGTGGAGCTAGCAGACTCAGCATCACTTAACATTGACTGAGATGATGTATCCTTGTTGACACTGTCCAAAAATCTAACTTCTTTATTTTCACTCACTCCAGCCAAAGCAAAGTTTGAAGAGGGCAACATGTCAGCACTCTTCAATCCATCAGACGCCCCACCTCCAGCACCAGCAGCCAATCCTTCCTTCTCTGTCACGACTGGCATAGTCAGAGAAAGATATCGCACTACTGGACCGGTCCATGGCTTCTTCTTCAGCTTTACCTTCTTCCTCTCTTCCTCCATTCTTGTGTATGCCTCCAGAGAGGCCAAGTTATCTATTTCTGTCCACTTAGCCTCCTCCAAAAGCTCCTCCTGCGTCAATTTCCTGTCCCTGCCCCGAGGGTTCACTCTCCTTCTTCGCTTCCTCATCTGTTGCTCCTCTTCAAAGCGTAGTCTGAACCCGCGGCTACTCTCTTGAGTGGACTTGCGAAAATTTCGGGATGCTTGCTCGGTGGCAACTGAGACTGAGCTGGTGGGAGGGGCTGATGACACTGCTGCTGATGATGATGAAGATACAGCATCCTGAGTATGCAGTTTCTTAGAGGGCCTTGCAGAGCTCTGTAAAAATAATATAAACTAATTATCATCCTTAACTTGAATATATATTTCCGTCTCCCTCCCCACCCTTTACTTAAAATTTTTTTTAAATGCACTGAAATATTGCCGACCCATCTACATTCTTACTGCCTGATCCTTATAAGGCTTGATCCATATCTTCTTCTTCTGTTGAGCCTTCAGCTCCTTCTGCAGCTTTTCCTCAGCATCATCTTCAGGCCCCCATGTTGATTCATCCATGTCAAAATCACTGTCTACTTCATCTTCTTCTGAACCTTCAGACTTGTACACAAAAGAAAACATTAATTTTAACAGAGTGCCAAGAAAATAGTCCCTCCAGAATTATGGGATAGTATGCTGTAAAGTCAACCCTACTGTTTGTGTTATTTATTGTGAGGTGAATGCTCACTCAACAATAACTGCATTCATACTTCTACAATAATCTCCACTTTCCAAAATAAATATAATTATATCCAAATTAGCCAACTATGGTTTGAACAAAAATTACCCAGCACCCAATGCTGTTTCTCCCTGGTGTTGGTATTTGATCACATAAATATTGGATTTATTTTAATTTGTAACATGTACAACCTAGAGGTCACCTTCAAATACACTGCTTACTTCGTATTCTTCATCATTAGACTCTTCTTCAAACCCTCCATAAGCTGTATTGTAGAAATCATCTTTATGAAGCTCCTTGTTTATAAGACTTCCTATCTTGCTTCCAGCATTAGACCTCTTGGGCCTGTCCGCCATTCTAGAGTAGCAGGTGTGGTTTTAGAAAAGGTTGAAGGTCAAATCTTTGGTCGTTGCCGAGTGACCGAATTACAAAAAGCTAGTGGCGGGCAATATGGCGGGTGGATCCGAAGGCGATCTATTAAAAGCTGCGGAGCGTGTATGGGGCATGCTAGATAAAATGGCTGCTAATGATCCAGAAGAATACAAAAAGTTTATGAAGCAGCAGCTTGACGAAGGTAGGGAGGTTTTAGCTGTCCCAGAACCTAGTTTCTGCCTTCGATGTTCCTTGGATCGAGTACGTTTAGTGACCTCGTTAGTTGGATACATCATGAAATAAATGCACTCTTAGTCTACCAAATACAGATACCTGTTTGTCAACGTCTGTGGGTGGACAAGAGTTCCCAGGCCTAAAACAGATAAAGATCCCATTCCAGTAAAGGGTGGCACAGTGAGGCATGTTTTATTGGGACCGAGCAGGAGGTAATGGCCATGTGCTGTGTCAGAGTTGGGTGTTATGATATGCCTCTTACATGTAGAAAGACGGAGGACTTGGTTTATGATGTGGCATTCCATCCCAGTGTTTTAGAGGAGTGTCTAAAGGATGGAGAGATGACAGAGATGCTGGTGGGGCTCTGTATAGACTACGTGCAAAATGAAGTGGACGTTGCCAAGATTGAGGACAAGAAAAATTGCAAACGGGTATGGTTAAAGTATCCCTTCAATGAAATTATACATGAAGCTATCAGAGTAGTAATTGAATTCTACCCTAGTTCAATTTTGTAATTGAATTCTACCCTAGTTCAATTTTGTTTTCAAAATAATTTTATGCAGGGTGACTACTAACAAATATTTTTGGGGAACAAGAGAAGCAAAAGACACATTAGGAGTGCATTACCAGGATACACACATACATATACAGTAAAACCTCTATACTGAGGCCGCCACCCATGGGGGCAAGTCTTTTGACCCTTGTAGAGAGTTTGGTTGCTTTCAGAGGTTATTTTCTATTGTGTAAGATCATTTTGCTCCATTCATGCTGGCTGTTGTTGAGTCATGTTTTTTTAAGTCTCTTTGTATATAGTAATATATATGGTGTGCTCATGTGCACATTTAGCGAGCGAGCCACTAGTTAATTCAAATTGATAAGTTTGAATTTTACTTTACATAAAACTACATTATATATTTAATTTACTCGTAATCTAGCTAACTACTACAAAACTCTTTACCTCAATTTTGTGGAATAATGGTAGTGCAGTAAGAATTTTATAAAATATAGGTAGCTCTTGAAAACAAGCTCTGTTGAATTTCTAGAATTACAAGTTGCAGTGGTTGGCCATTAATTTTTTACAGATATATTTTCCCACCTGAAATAGTAGCTTTCATATAGTATTTAATCCATTCTGACTGTCACTAGCAGCTCTTGACAACTAGCACTAGGCTGCGAGAGAAAAAAGGCAGATTTTGAAATTATGTCTGGTAAAAGGTCTTCAATAACACAGTCCCCTCACTGCAGCTTTTTATGACTTGATTCCAAGGAATCATCACACAGTTTTGATCCTAACTCTGAAATAAGACTTCCTTAGTCTTTTAGTACTAGAAAACGCTGAGGGTAGCCTAAAAAGAGGATCCATACACAGACCAAAATTCACCCAAATACAGTCTCGCTCACTTGCCAATTATATGCATGCATACTTAGAATCAGCACACATGTTGTAAGAAGTTGAACATAGCCGCTATGGGAAAACATTTGCTATGTATGACAAAGTAAACAACATAACAGAGCACAATTTAAATTGGTATGAAAATATTTCTTAAACCCCTAATTTTAGATGTATTTTATCTAAAATACATATCAAAATTGCAGATCTGACGAAAAACCAGGGCTAGTAACTATATTCAGGAACCCCATATTGTCCTTGCTCAGCAATAAGCCAAAGAACATGATGCACAATTTATTGCTTATGTAGGATCTCGGCAATATAGACTACATATGTACGTTACTGCTGCCAAGACTGAAGACCCTGTACCAATTTCAATCTCTCCCTTTCTTCCCCTCCTTTTTTCATTTAAAAAAAAAATTATTTTAAGGTTGGTATCAAGCACAAAGGACCAGTGGAAGACATCCGCAGTTCCATTGATGAAGACTGGAGACACTGTCTAGCTGCAGATATCACACTGAGTCTGGAACCTCAAACACTTTTGTCCAAAATCAAGGAAATGAAGACCAATAGAGATGGTAAATAAAGTGAATTATACAATAAGGCTGTTACTATATGTTGGTAAAGTCAATGCAGATGCAGCAGACTGCTTGGCAAAGTTCAGCACATCAAATAAAGAATCACACAATGGCCGTAGTAGTCTTGCAATTCCTGGAGGAGTGGATTTCAGTGGGCCCAATGAAGACCGAGATGAAGAGATCCTGGACCTATTGACAACTCCTGCTTCCAAGCCTCCTGGTCGAGCTTTGATTGAAGAATTGGAGTCAACAACATTAGCAACATCCGGTGCATCTACTAGTGAAGGAAGCAGTGTAGTCTCTAGTCCTGAACATACACTAGCCATTACTAGAGAAGAGATGCAGGATGGATGGAGGAAACTACTGCATCTTGTGGTGAAACTGCCTCATGTCAATTCTGTGCAGGAAGTGGACCTAGAAGTGTCTGAGGTACAAGGTTTCAAACTTTAATGCCCTACCCCCTCCATAAGTGCAATTTTGGAAAATGCCAGTAGAGCAATGCCTCTTTCTACTTTACCTAAGAACTAAAGCCAACATTGACAAGTACAATTATTAAACTACCATTACTCACACAAGTTAGTCTCATTAAGCATGTGGTTTGATGATAAATAAATTACTCCACTCTATCTGAAGTACTACATATCGACAATTTAAGAAGAATTACGTGTTTCAGTGGGTGTCCTTTGAATTTTTTCCCCCTTCTTAATTTCATGGGCATAACAGGTTATTGCAGCCTGTGAAGCAACTAACAGAAGAAATATAATATTGCTCATTGTCTGCTACTTGTTTCACATCCAGTGTTATGGCCTCTTCATGTGTGTGTGTGCGCAGAATGACCTGGAGCTGAATGTACCTGATAAATACCACTTGCTCCTGACATTACCCGTAGAAGTGGATGATGATCAAACCCAGGCCAAATTCAATGCCCAGCTCTCAGAGCTTGTCATTATCATACCCTGCCAACAAAATACATCATAACCTCTCACTGGTTCACTATAAAAATCACTTCAAGATAAATTATATATTTTGATGTTACCACATTACACTCCAGGTGTACCACATCTCAAGGTATTAAAATTCTCTTGATCTTATAGCTAACCATCAGCAGTCACCATAAACCTAGCAAGACCGAATACTACTATACCTATTACTTACACTATCACTGAAACAGAAAGAATTAGGATAATCTTTGATGATTACAATCCCAAGATACACAATAAAATAATAATAAATAAAAAAAATCACATAAGAACGCATCTGAATAAGAATTCGAGATGCAAGATAGACTGAATGATACACATCTTCATTTTTATTTTTTTATTTTTTGCATTGCCTTAGTTCCAGTATAGTCAATTGTGCATAATACAAACCAGAAGAGGTTACTAAACTGTGATACACCAAACAATTCATGATATGCTTGCTCTGCGTGTTCAGGAAAAACAACAACAACAACAACAAAAAACATTTGCTTGCTCTTAAATATGTCAACAGGGGGCAAAAAATTTGAGTCCAAAGAGAGCTGAGGAGTGCTGTGTGGTTCTAAGCCAACAAGTGCAAGACTTCTGTGAGATACAAAGGCGGGGGGAGGGAGGAGCTTGAATGAGTGCTACGTAGCTACTGCATGATGAATATGTGCTGCGGGTGCTAGGACAGCCAACTTTAGGTTACACGGAGAACTAAATTCACAATGAGATAATGGACGATTCCAACGTATTTTCTGTAGACACGAACAGGTTATGGAGACGGCAAAACACACACACACATACCTGCAACAAAAAACGACAGTCTTAATAGTGTAATATTGTTATAATCCAACCAAAGCACGAGTAGTACAATACTTCAGCTATTTCTAACAAATCTGCCTTTAAAAGTAATGTTATGCATGTGAGGGGCACTGTGCCATTCATTCAGCCTGTTAACCAACAGCCTATGGAAATATAGTGAACCTTTCTATAAGGAGCACACTTGGAAAGTATTTTGACCCAATTTGGCTGATTTCAGGTTATTCTATGCTGGTAGATCATTTAGTTAAATTCTCATTGGTTGTTGTTGGGAGTCAGGTTGCTCTTTGGAGTCCTTTATTAGACAAATTATCACTGCAATACACAGCTGTATGGACAATAGCTCTTGCACTCACAATATGTAGCTCATATAACAATCACACATACCACCATCACTATCCCCCATGTGCACAAACCAATAATACTATTGCAGTCACCATCCTAGAGTTCCCTAACTATATGTGACAGGGTTTGGTATGGCCAAAATATTGTTTTAGGAAGCACTTTCAAACGTATTCTGGGAAAAACTCCTTTTAAGGCAACGACAACACAGAGACAAGAGATATATATACGTAGACTTACTTATTTAATGCTTTGGTTAATGTTGGGGAACTGCCAAGAAGCCATCATAGGGCTGGAGAAATTATTCAGATACACTGCCCCTTGTGGATAATTATCTGAAAACATGAGCTGGGGGTTTCCATAGTTCTGCCCCCCAAATGCTCCACCGACGCCTCCCATATGAGGAGGAAACTGAGGCTGCAGACTTCCACTGGGAGAGGAGCTGTGACTTCCTCCAACTGGAAGAACGGGACTGGGACAATTCTGCATATTTAGATCCAGTTCTGACATTTGCTGACTCAAGTCTATTCCAGGCATCGTTCCGGTGTCAATGTGGCCATTCTGGTACTGGATTGGTATGGAGACTTGCTGAGGAATGGGAACCGAGTTTGAATTGATCAGAGCCCCACTACTGCCAGAGCCAACAGCTGGGTTTGTTGGTATCAGTCCAGTTGAAGTTCCAATGGCTCCCAGCGATGATGCCGGGTTACCAATCGGAGCAATGGTAGTCGGCAGAGGAACAGCTGACGTGGTGGGCGGGGCAATAGCTCCTGCTCCAGGAGGAGTTCCAAGAGACCCATCATCCAGATTCTACACATGAAAATAACACAATATATAAATATATTATACTCTGGGTCAAGAATAAGACAGTTAACAACCCTCACATCCCGCCCCATCTCCAATCCCAGCACGAGAAAAAAATGCTAATACCTCCTTCTACTAGTGGTTAAACCAGAGTATATGTGTAACCTTAAAAGTACCTCTGGATTGGGTGCTTGAGCATAGCATACGATAAGCCCTGCACTTCGATTGGATGCCGATGATAAACTCATGTCCTGAAACCTCTCTAGAGCATCACTGGCACTGTCTGCATCCTGTAATGCAATGCAGTGTAACATGGACTTATGCAAATTTGAATCACATAATATGCAATACAAGCTTGACCCAGCACACTAAATCACAACTAATGGTTTACACAGGATTTTTTTGCTTGGGTGGGAGACACTGCATGTAATTAGCCACACCCATTTAAAACCCACATTGCTTTGATGCACATGCCAATATGAAAGTGCACATACTTTACACTGATCAGTGTTTGGTTACATGCATGATTTAATAATCCCACTACTCATAGAGCAGTGAACTACATGAGATCCCAGGTCACCGCCCTGTATGAAACCCTGCCTAACCTTACCTTAAAGTCCACAACACCAAACATCTGTCCGCCATTGTACTGGACCTTCGTCTGAAGATACCCTTGGGAGTCCTTAAAAAGCTTTCTGACGTCCTCGTCACTGTAGCTCTGGTCAATATTAGTCACAACCAGAGTGGAAGTGGGGGAGGATGAGGAGGACACCAGCTCACCCGTGGAGCTGCTTTGAGGAGCAATGGCAATAGAGTTACTGGCGTTAGTTAGAGAAGAGTTGGAGGAAGACAGAGATCCAGGGAGAGTGGCTCCAGTGACTACGTGGTCTGGGGTAGGACTCGGGGCAGCCTGGAAACGGGTACAATAAAGTGGAGTGATAATGGAATACAAATGCCATCGAAAGAGAAGGCATGAGAGGGCAGGATGACGTATGTACGTAGCAAGTCTAACAGATGATTAGTGATACAGTGATATGGAAGGGATATAGCTAAATGCCATTCTCAAGCAACCTAAACCAAACCAAACCAAAATCAAACACCCACGGCAGGTGTCCCATGATATTACAAGAACCATGTAAAACTATCTCACAATCTCAGAGTATATCCTTGTTGTTTCACTAACCGAGGAATCAGTATCGGAGAGAATATTGAGGACTGATAAGTGCGGCGTTGAGGGTGCAGGGGAGAGGGTGGGGGAAGGGGTGGAGACATGAGACAGGGTGCTATAGGGCCTGCAACAAAGAAAGAAAGAATAGTCAACAGGTAAAATATTTCACCATCACAGTTACAAATAAAATTAAGACTGGAGAAATGCAACATGTTAATAAAAATTTTATAGTTGACAAAAAAAAAAAAAAAAAAAAAAAAAAAAAAAAAAAAAAAAAAAAAAAAAAAAAAAAAAAAAAAAAAAAAAAAAAAAAAAAAAAAAAAAAAAAGCCTCTATACATAAGAGAGAAATATTTGACTAAGGAGTGTATTAATAATTGGTGAGCAAGTGAAGTGAGCAAGACACTTACAGGGGTTTCACAATTGAGATGATTTTTTTTTTGCTTACTTCTATGGTACGTGCAACCCCTATTTCTCCCGCGCCACTAATTATGTAAGTTGGTAAGGAGTCTTGATAAAATTAAGAAAAGGATCTGCTGAACAAGAAGTTGCAGGTCTTGAAAGCAGACCTAAACTCATAAACTTATTTTAATATTATATAAAAGCATAGCAGACCCTAAAGCACTATTTCTCTACGTCGTCATTGAATGCATAAGTCAAGTTAGTACATTACAATTTCAACAACTTTTGAAATTATGCCAAGGGCTCATAGTTAGCTTTAAAGCCAGACTAGATCGCTTGCCATTTGTGCGTAATAGTAATAGTCTGGTACTCGCCATTTGACCTGAAGCACAAATGGCGAGTACCAGTACTATCACTATTGTTGTTCTAGCTCATTGGCTTAGATGCTAAGATAGCATAAGCTCCAGCCTCAGTCACACAAAACCAAACCCTCCATCCATCCACCCATGTCTCTACTAGAGATTGACTTACATCATGCGAGACCACGTGTCTGGCATGTTGTAGAGGCCCTGGGCCATGACATTCTGCTGGTGAGCATGCATGGTGGCAATATTGCTTGGCAGGAAATAGTAGCCCACTGCAAGTCAACACAAACAACATCATTATGTCTACACACAGCCCTGGCCACACACACACACACACACACAACATACATACACATACATATATATATACATAAAACATGCATATACATACACATATATACACACACATATACATATACACACACAACATACATACACACACAACATACATACACACATGCAACACACATACATACATATAAAATGCAAAATTGCAAATTCTCTTGCTGCCGCTAGGCGGTCACGCGCACCTGGCAGAGCCAGGATGCCTGTGCACTAAGCAGGCACTGTGAGCCGTGCAAGCAAAGCTCCTGGAGCCAGGCTAGGAACTCGCAGGAGAACAGGCCTTTCCTCACAGCAAGTGGTGTGGGCACCCGAAGTCCCACCTGGACCATTGTTGTTTCATGAGAAAAGGCCTTGAATTTGCACCCCAGCAAATGCCAGGTACCCAATCACAGCTGGGTGGACTGGTGGGGCTGGTGGGAGGCAGATGGAAAATCAGATGGAAAAAATGCCAGAGTTGGGCTTGAACTCGGGGACCTGAGGCCCTGAGCCCAGGACACAACCACTACATCACACACACACACACACACTCACACATACACTTACAGGAAGAGCTGTTTTTATTAGATCCAGAGTATGCCCCAACATATCCCTGAGGAGAACTTTGTCCCATTGCCATGGCAGCAGCCATATGCTGGTGGGGGGAGTGCGAGTTATGGAGGGCGTGAGGTGACAACTGCTGTTGCTGGTGCTGACTGAGGTGATGCTGCTGCTGTTGATGATGCTGGCCAACAGCCGCCGCTGCTGCAGCTTGCTGCTGCTGCAGTTGCTGGGGTTGTTGAGTGAGATGGTGGTGATAGGAGTGGTGGTGGGGTTGTTGCTGCTGCTGCTGCTGCTGCTGCTGATGTTGTTGCTGCTGCTGCTGCTGGAAGTGGGGCTGAGTTTGCTGCACAGACTGCTGCTGGGGCTGCTGCTGCTGCTGTTTTGGGGACACACGACTGTTGGTGCGGGCAAATTCCAGCCGCAGGGTTTGGGAGCTGGCTGGGTCAAACCGCACCCCCTTAAATAAAATAAACAAAATGTAAAACAAAAACAAAAAACAACAACAAACATTTGGAGTTATATATCACTTTTCACTATTATAGCGTGGAATCTTAAAAGATACAGCCAACCTTTAAATTGTGGATAGGTGTGAACTTGGAAATATCTACACATCCCAATAACCTACACTGACTTTTAAGTAGTTTACCCGTCTCACTAGCTAGAATGCTTAAATCACTGTAGTGGTTTTTGTTAGCCCACAGTGTTAAGATCATTTTGTAACAGTGCAGTTAGCTCCAGAATTGAGCCGGGCCAGATTGAGGTTAGGTAGAAAAGTGGGAGGTGATCAGAGATGGGCTAAAGGTTGTGGGAGAGAATGTTATGGGATGGGAGACCAAGAGACAGCCAGATTGGTACAAGGAAAGTATCTCTGTCTCGAAGGATGGCATTGACAAGAGGAATATGTTGTTAGGAAGATGGTTGAGGTCAGGGAAGGTCAGTGACCGACAGAGATATGTGGCCCAGAGAAGAAGGCTAAGAAAGAGCGATTGCAGAAGAAGGCTGAGGAAGTAGAGATGGGGTTGTTGTCCGGACAAGCAAGTGGGGGTTACTGGCGAAGCATAAAAGAAATTCAGAAGGGAATGAGACCAGTGACGAATAGAGTGGTGAGGAAGTCCAGTGGAGAGGTATGTGTAGGCCGTGGTGAGCAGTTGCATCACTGGAAGCTGGAAAGAACACTTCAGCAATGTGCTCAATATCAGGAGCTGCTACCAGGACGATTTTATAAATGAAATGCCAAACCAACCCACAGATGAAAGCCTAGACGCACCACCTTCTGATGAACAGGTGTCAGAAGCAGTGGCAAAGCTGAAGAGTGGCAAGGCTGGGGGCAAGAATGGATGACTGCCTGAAATGTGGAAGTGTTGCAGTGTAGAGTTGTTGCAGCATTAGAGGGAGATATTCAGCAGTGCGTGGCTGGAGGGGAAAGTGCCTCAAGAATGGAAGGATGCTTTGGTTGTCTCTATTCCCAAGAAAGGTGATTAGTCACTGTGACAACTGGTGAGGTATCCGTCTGCTGGACACATGTGGGAAGGTTTGGGCTAAAGTCATCTAGCAAAGACTACAGACCGTGGCAAAGCGAGAGTTGCCTGACACACAGTGTGGGCTCAGAAGTGGTAGAGGTTGTACTGACACGATTTTGTGTGCCAGACAGCTAATAGAGAAAGCTCTGGAGCACAACACCAAGATGTTTGTACTCCTTGTGGACTTCAAGAAGGCCAATGACTCTGACCTGATAGCGTGTCAGCAGAAGTGACAGTGAATGGACAAGTGGCTCCTGAGTTTGAAGTGAGGAATAACTTGAGACAATGGAAGCACAACAGTGACAGATAAACCATACCAGTGCAGTGTGAGAGAGAGATCATTCAGACGTAGACACAGATGTGCCATCACTCGTCAAAAACATTAGTTACTGAGGCTTAGTCTGTCACTTGTGGCAGAGAAGCATCATCCAATGAGTAGCTTTCTTTCAAGGTCAAAGTGTATGCGTGTGTGTGTGTGTGTGTGTAGTATATGTTGCAGCTCACTTCACTTGCTGTATAGAACACCAGTGTGTCCATCTTTTGTAGTACATAAAACCCAGCTTCATTTGACATAAAGTGTTCATCATAATCGACACTGCTGTACAATATTTCAGTATTAGCTAACATACACATCTACAATGGGAGGTCAGTTAACAAGATCTCTTAGGCATAGAAAAAAAGAAGAAGATCTCTTGGGCATAGAAAAAACAAAACAAAACAAAACACAAAACAAACAAACAAACAAACACCCACTAATCTAGATGAAGCACCAAAGGTGCGAACCCTCAGCGCTATTAAACACTACCTAGCTATTACAATATAATCTCCTTCCAAAAGAACAAGCAATCTGTTAGCTATTATTAATGAGGTATCAAAATAGCTCGATCAATGAAAATGGTACATGGAAATGCTGTCTTCATAAGAGAAGAAGCTAAACTAGCCAGAAACACTCACCTATATACATTTTCAACGCGAAACTTCACTTCTTTCAACTCCGTTAACTTCCCCGGAGTAACGCTTAGGAGCCTGAGCATAAAGCTAAGTACACCGCTGGCTGCAGAAATTATTTTCTCACGTGATTATGACGTTGCTCATAAAAGCTGGTACCTACGCGGAGTTGAAAGCTTCGCTTTTTCTCAACGAATAGCCCGAAATTAAAAAAGTAGCACAATAAAAGGTCTTAAATCTTTGTTCTGAGTAAGTTCATACTTAAATCAACTGTTAATTGTCAGTAATCTCCAAAATCAGAGCATGACAGACAGACAAGACGACTACTATAACCCTCTCGCGCATGCACGCTGAGGGTTAATAAGTGTTGCAGTTGGCAAATGACTGTCTCATAGAATACATTAGCACATACAGTAGTGGTGTCAGAACTTGAGGACACATGGTTCTCTTTACGGCAAATGCAAATACATGGGTTAATTAGTAGCTTTGCATAAAATGCCATAGAAGATGGACTTACTTTCATATGAAAGTTTTTTAATTATGGCGAATAAAAAGATGTGTCACTAGAACTAAAAAAACAACAAAAAACAAAACAAAACAAACAAACTAAAAACACAACATTGAACGAGTCCTTTTTCAGTTTTGGAAGCAATGCCTAATTGGAACAGTCAAGAAGCCAATTGAAAGATTAAATTTTAGTTAGTCAGTGTTAACACCATTCTGGCAGGCATCAGTCAGACTCACAAGAAAAAGAACAGTTGTGGTAATCTAATTCGACTTCCTGCAAACTTAGTGGGTGTTGACACTAATACTACAGAATACAATGTATTGAAATAGAGTACATTGGTCTATTAATAATGGCTTGGTGATATTTCAAACAAAATCAAGAAAATTCATATTATTATCAAGTGTGCTACTTTTCAATTAACAAACCATGGTTATATTATATAGAAAAAATATGTTAAAACTTCAAAGGAGGGCCAAAGTCAAAACTTTGTACCCTTAAAAAAAAGCTGACCATAATTTAAGCAGAACTTCCATACAAAGAATAGAAATGCTGACCAGAAGGGCCACGTGCATAGGAACCATTCCACTTGAAAATACAGGAATTGTATATAGCACTCATGTAAGATCAGCATGTCTGGGACAGGTAGTGAAAGTACTATAGAAACACATCAACCAACTTCCTCTCTCTTTCTTACCCCCCCCCCCCCCCCCCCCCCCCCCCCCCCCCCCTCAACAAACAAAAAAACAAAAACAACACTGCCACTTGCATGGATGTTATGATGCAATCCTATCAACTATTGGCTGTGTGTAGTGTGTGGCTTCCACACCACTCCTTTCCCTTATGCCTGATACAATAGGGGGAGGGGCTAAAGAAGCAATATAATCTGTTATATATTACACCAGACATCACACCCACAGCCTCAAGATTCCTGTTATCCATAGGCACCAGGCAAGGTCAACCACTGGCAAATTACCACAAAGGATAAACCTACTCTCAACACCTCAGTTAATAGTAGCAGCCCCCAATATCTACACTTAATACTTCCTCATACCCAAATACCTTCCTCATGCACGCACGCACACACACACCGCTCACCTGAAGCTCTGATAGAGCCTTTTCTGCTTGTTTCCTCAATTTGAAACTGACGAAAGCGATTGGTTGAGGAGGTTTCCCTGGCTTGCTGCTGATAAGCTTCAAAAATGATCCTTCATAACCCTAATAGACACATTAACAGCACCAATAACCTCCCAAAACCTGGTTAGCTGACCAATAGAGTGAGAGTGACCAATCCACCCTGAACAACATTAGTCTTGGCAGTTCACTTGCGATCCCACCACCCATTGTGTCTGTCTCCATGTGTGCGTGTGTAGTTGAATTATATTGTGGCACATAATTCAGTTTATAGTGAGTAATTACAACTAGCCTAGCCAGATTGATCTAAAATATGATCCCACTGAATTTCCATAATTACTTCAGAATAGTATACTGACACCTGCTAAAGACTGAAGTTGCTACCACTGCTGTAAGTGGGACTGGTACTCCTCCCTTAGACAGAGTATGGTAATATAAACCTGATATATTCCATGAAAAGTAAGGTAGGGACTTTACCAGCACAGCCACAACCCACCTTTCCTTCCTCTAATATTCCCTCCTCCCTTCCTAATTACAATTATCACCTCTATTCCCACCAACCTTTCAATTTCCTCTCCCAGAAACCACATGGGGGATAGTTAAGAAGTCCTGGTATGTGTCTCTTTCTATTTAAGCATGTCCCACAAACCATTTAGGAGCATGACTGGCTGTATGTCATTGTCTAAAATAGCAAACCATCTGCATGTGGGTCAATGTTATTTGTTTTCACTTCATACTCCAGAAATTTAGGCTGAGCAGCTTTACACGAATTCTTTACATTAGATCACTCAATCAAGAATTTCGGTTTACTTCCTAATGCCCGTCTAGCTTCACTGTCAATTGTCCATGGGCATTCCTGGGAGGCCCTACCCACTTGTATGGGTGTGTCTGACTGAAATTAACCAATAGTTGCCATAAGCATGCATTTGTGACAGCATTAAAAGGTGCATGGGTGTCTTAGACCTTCATTATTGGGTGCACCAGGCATGTGATTACTGACACAAAAACCAAGAGTACGAATGAGCGGAGATGATGCACTTACAGGAAGTTATTTCGCACAATTAGCAATAGCTGGTTCAGCTATACTTCAAATAGTATGTCTCCCCATACTCACCAGTCTTTTAATCTGGATTAGACTCCATTTATACGGTGCAGCTAAGACCAGGAAGTGCTAAGGACTTGTACCAATGGTGATTACAGTTTATAAGTATACATACAGGCTACCCCAGAGGACCATGCATATGTCAGACAACACCTACCTGATGCTGTTCATCCAGCTCAGAAATCTGATAACAAGAACAAGAATTGGCAGACACTGCCTTATAAGGGTACATAGTTAGTAGCTCGGCCCCTCCCCCTCTCCTCTAGCACTTGATAACTGCCCCTCATAGATGGATGTCAAAAGGAGTGCCCACAGATGTAGCACTACAAACTAAAGCCTTATAGCCGTGGTGACAATACATCATAATGGAGTCAGCTTGGGCAAATCAGTAATCATCACCTGCCAGCCATAATGAAAGAGTACAAGACCTGACAGTGACTCATCACTTGGCTTAGGGACCAACTCAGAGTGCGCCCCACCCCCCACATCTGAGTATTATCGACTGTGAAACCTTGTGGCAATGAACAAGTGTATAACATTGATCCAATATCAATAGCATGCCATGCATGATGGCACACCAGCTGATGTCACTGAGAAACCATGGAGGAATGACACAAGAGAACAATACAATGACTTGTACAACACAAGCCCACCATAAGAAAAGTACAACCGCCTCCCACGTGCTAATTCTTGTTAGGGCTTCCCTTCCTAATAAAATAGGTGACATGCTACAGTTAGAATGAGCAGTTGACTAAGGACCTGAGGAATAAAACCAACAACTGCTATGACAACCAACTTTTATAATTTTTAGTAATATCTCACCTCGTAACAGCGGAAGAGAAGGTAGAGCTCCCGCAGTCTAACATCCATCGGCAAACCGCTCACAAACAAAGTACGCACCTACACAAACATCAGATGTGAACGGGTTACTTCAACCACATGACCACATCTACGCTATTCCTCGACATTAAAACACTGAGAGTGACAATAATTAACAACACTCTCCAAGGACACTCACCAACCTAACCAGATCACTCAACCCTTAATTAAGTTTCATTCAAGGGGCTTCTGATATGAGCGCATCTCAATACCAGAGCCACATGTACACATGTTAGCTATAATATTATTGTTCTATTTGGTAACTCTGGTTAAATTGTAAATTTCTTGGGCAGAACCTCAATGAATGAATGGAAGGAAGCCAAGCTCTCAGCACCAACACTGGAGACTATGTGACCACAGAACCACTACATCCTCAATAGAGCAGCTATATCACAACCAGTCATTTAGATACTAAAGAATACGTGCAAGGGGAAGACATGTGCAAGGGGAAGACATGGGAAAGGGGAAGACATGGGAGAGGGGAAGACATGGGAGAGGGGAAGACATGGGAGAGGGGAAGACATGGGAGAGGGGAAGACGTGGGAGAGGGGAAGACATGGGAGAGGGGAAGACATGGGGGACATGGGGAGAGGGGGAAAAGAAAATGGGAGAGGGGAAGACATGGGAGAAGGGGGAAGACATGGGAGAGGGGAAGGACATGGGAGAGGGGAAAAGGACATGGAGAGGGAAGACATGGGAGAGGGGAAGGGAATGGGAGAGGGGAAGACATGGGAGAGGGGAAGGAAAGGAAGAACTGGGAGAGGGGAGGAATGGGAGAGGGGAAGGACATGGGAGAGGGGAAAGACATGGGAGAGGGGAAGAAAGGAGAGGGGAGAAGACATGGGAGGGGAAGACCTGGGAGAGGGGAAGACATGGGAGCGGGGAAAAGCCATGGGAGAGGGAAGACATGAGAGAGGGGAAGACGTGGGGAGCGGGGGAAGACATGGGAGGGGGGAAGGACATGGAGAGGGGAAGACATGGGAGAGGGGAAGACATGGGAGAGGGGAGAAGACAGTGGGAGGGGGAGACATGGGAGAGGGGAAAACATGGGAGAGGGGAAGGAAGGGCCATGGGAGAGGGGGAAGACGGGGAGGGAGAGGGAAGGACAGGGGAGAGGGGAAGACATGGGAGAGGGGAAGCATGGGAGAGGGCAAGACATGGGAGAGGGGAAGACTGGGAGAGGGGAAGACATGGGAGAGGGGGAAAGAAATGGGAGGAGGGGAAAGGAAGACATGGGATGAGGGGAAGACATGGGAGAGGGGAAGACATGGGAGAGGGGAAGAACGGACATGGGAGAGGGGAAGAAGAACTGGGGAGAGGGGAGACAGGGGAGAGGGAAGACATGGGAGAGGGGAAGACATGGGAGAGGGGAAGACATGGGAGAGGGGAAGACATGGGAGAGGGGAAGACATGGGAGAGGGGAAGACATGGGAGAGGGGAAGACATGGGAGAGGGGAAGACATGGGAGGGGGGAAGACATGGGAGAGGGGAAGACATGGGAGAGGGGAAGACATGGGAGAGGGGAAGACATGGGAGAGGGGAAGACATGGGAGAGGGGAAGACATGGGAGAGGGGAAGACATGGGAG
>WLWD01002133.1_pt1 | contig 43756 bp, 23 predicted proteins | sample 6712731 | NCBI WGS metagenome assembly WLWD01 (sample SAMN12718690, study PRJNA576275) | sponge metagenome | isolation source: marine sponge | host: Mycale hentscheli | place: New Zealand: South Island, Marlborough, Capsize Point | collected 2014-11-01 | reverse complement strand
GGGCTCTAAGTAGTCTCGTGTACCCAGACCCTTTACCAATTGCTGCGCGGGAAAAGGGTCTGGTAGACTGACATTGAGCAGTTTGTTCTTGCTTAGTCAGCAAGTGGTTAACTGTGGTTCAATTAGTGTGGGTGTAAATCGTTAAATATTTTCAGGCGCGTGAATTGTTCAGATCAGTAGGCAGAGCTTGTTCTGTATTGCCATGAAGAAATGTTACTTGTACAAGCATGACAAAGCAACAACTGTATTTTGCTGCTAAGCGAAACTTCCAACTGCAGATATCTTTAAAAAGCTAGGCCAAGTCACTGCTTAGCATAACTAATGGCATCATCTAAAGGAAGAGTTTTGACACGGCTGTTGGAGAGTTGTGCACAGAAATACTACACGCGCAAAAGTTTGAGCAGTCTTATGTCACAGGATATTACATGACCTATTGTTTGCGGTCTCCCCAATTAGCAAGGGGAACTGAACAAACTGCTCAATGTCAATCTACCAGACCCTTACCCGTGTAGCGATTGGTAAAGTGTCTGGCTACGCGAGACTAGGCTCTAAGGGCAAGTTTTTTTTGTGGTTTGCAGGTGTTCATGCGAGAAATCACATTTTAAAGTTGTGTAAAAATATTATGCCCCCCCCTTCCCACGCCACTCAAACCATATCTTTGAAAAAATATGCTATTAAAGCTATTAAGTATTTAATTGGTAAAAAAATAACTAAAACTGTTTCTTATCATTTAAATCTCCACAGTGTGTGACCCCCTGTACACCCCCACTCCACTTCCATCACTCTGTCACTCTAAGCTCAACTTAATAATTTGACGAGCATATATTTCCTACTTTACCTGGAGATGTAACCTTCAGTAATGTACGTTGTTGTTTTTTATGTCACAATGAGTACTGCCTTGTTGACTATCATTTCAAGTGGCTTTATCTTTCATTAATGTAAAAATCAACAACAGATAGTGTATTAATGAAAGATAAAGCCTCTTGAAAACAAACTGCATCAATTATTAAGGTCACTAATGATTTCTGCATTGTTTGATACCGAAAGGGGGACACACCTTTCCCCCTTCTTTAAACTAAATTCCTCCACCCTCTTCTCTTCCTTAAGCTGAGTTTCCCTTTCTTGTGAGTGAGTGATTTGTATGAGTAGAGATTTAAGCATAATTTCAGAAGAGAGCTCTGTGAGGCACTATTGCTTGTGAAAGGGTTGAATTATCGTGATTATTTCTCACCAATTGACACGTCTCTACTAGCACTATTAATTTATCCATAATAGTATCACTTGATGAAGTTATTTGTTTGTTGTTGTTGTTTTTCAGTTAACCCAATTAATGGGCATCTGCGTAATTGAGTGAGGAAAAGGAGATCTTAATTAGTAAGGCTACCACCTGCTCCTACCCTTTATCCTCTGCTCAGCTTTTCCAAATGTCTCTGCTATAGTTTTGCATTAAGTGTTTACCTGATTCATCTATTCAAATAAACCCCCCCCTCCCCCTCTCCCCCGTAGTCCCTCAAAGTTTGGTTTTAAAAACTCCCAATATTTATGATACTGGCAGTGCATTTATTTTCTCTGCTACAGGCTTCTTCAGCCCCAAGTTTAGAGTAGGGGAAGGAACTGAAGTTTGTCAGTGTGTCTACATATGCCAGTATTTGGTCAGGGCTTCATACAGGGGAGGGGGGAGCTGGGCCATTTTAACCAAAAAATATATAACAATTATAAGGGCGGGGTAAATAAAACAATTAAGTGGCATATATAATACAAGTACAGAGTATTGAAACAAGATTGTTATAATAAGAGAAATAAACTGAGGTGGAACACATCACTGATGATGAAGAATCCGCGAACATTCTCACTAGAGAGATTCAAAGTGAAGATTGCAATCCTATCTGATATACAAAGATCAATGCCTACTTGCAATACAAACTAAATCCCAACTACAAACGTATCAGCAATACTTACACACAGTAGTCTGTATTGAATTTACATTCAAAATAACTAAAATTTATATATGATTTTAAATGAATAACGCTGGTGATTGATGAATACGAAGAACATAAGTTAATATTAACACACAAAATCTTTACAATTTGTTACTATTATTATTAGCCCTCAGTGTGCATGTACAAGAGGGACTATCCAGCAAGTTGAGGACTTGATCCCAGCGTAGTCTATTGACACACACTACACCAAGCAGAAACAGAGTAACTAGTGCAGTGAAGACCCACTAGCGGGTATGGTAGCGTCAGAGTTCCAGTAAGAACAGTCAATGACAGTGTTCTAGGTGATAAATATAAACAAAAAAACGAAACCACGACGATCAACGGTACACGAAAATAAGAACAAATAAGCATGCGTGAATACTAATGATGAAATAAAATGTAAATGTTATAGTTGTTCTGGCAGTCAGAGAAAACATGAAAGTTTGAGAAAACATGAAGCTGTTGGCTTCACATAGGGTACTAACTGTTGTGGAAAAGGTCCCCCTATCGTCACGTCGTAATCATGTGAGCAAATAATTTCTTGCAGTTTGAGATAGTTTTGCTTAATCCTGAGAATTTAACAGAGAGCAAAATAAAGATAGATTGTAAAAAATTCTACTAAACTTTTCTAAGCAGTACAAAACATCATAACCATCTTTACATAAGTATTTTGAAGAATACTACATATGTTGCACTTGTAATACATCTAACTAAACTATTGGTCGCTCAATGTAATACATGTACATTACATGTTATTTCACAAAAATGGGCAATATGCTACAGGAAGATTGGCCTTTCTGATATAGATACAAGACATGTTTGCAGTAACATTGTTAACACATGGTGGAATTCTAATATTAAATTAATTTGCTTCCATCAGCTCAAAGAGTACACAGGCAGCGAGAGAATAATAGGCAGGCAGTGAACCTGAGAATACATAGGCAGTGAGCCTGAGAATACATAGGCAGTGAACCTGAGACTACATAGGCAGTGAACCTGAGACTACATAGGCAGTGAGCCTGAGAATACATAGGCAGTGAACCTGAGACTACATAGGCAGTGAGCCTGAGACTACATAGGCAGTGAACCTGAGACTACATAGGCAGTGAGCCTGAGACTACATAGGCAGTGAGCCTGAGAATACATAGGCAGTGAACCTGAGACTACATAGGCAGTGAGCCTGAGAATAGATAGGCAGTGAGCCTGAGACTACATAGGCAGTGAGCCTGAGACTACATAGGCAGTGAGCCTGAGAATACATAGGCAGTGAGCCTGAGACTACATAGGCAGTGAGCCTGAGAATAGATAGGCAGTGAACCTGAGACTACATAGGCAGTGAGCCTGAGACTACATAGGCAGTGAGCCTGAGACTACATAGGCAGTGAGCCTGAGAATACATAGGCAGTGAACCTGAGACTACATAGGCAGTGAGCCTGAGACTACATAGGCAGTGAGCCTGAGAATACATAGGCAGTGAACCTGAGACTACATAGGCAGTGAGCCTGAGAATAGATAGGCAGTGAGCCTGAGACTACATAGGCAGTGAGCCTGAGAATACATAGGCAGTGAACCTGAGACTACATAGGCAGTGAGCCTGAGAATAGATAGGCAGTGAACCTGAGACTACATAGGCAGTGAGCCTGAGAATAGATAGGCAGTGAACCTGAGACTACATAGGCGGTGAGCCTGAGACTAGATAGGCAGTGAGCCTGAGACTACATAGGCAGTGAGCCTGAGAATAGATAGGCAGTGAACCTGAGACTACATAGGCAGTGAGCCTGAGAATAGATAGGCAGTGAGCCTGAGACTACATAGGCAGTGAGCCTGAGAATAGATAGGCAGTGAACCTGAGACTACATAGGCAGTGAGCCTGAGAATAGATAGGCAGTGAACCTGAGAATACATAGGCGGTGAGCCTGAGAATACATAGGCAGTGAGCCTGAGAATAGATAGGCAGTGAACCTGAGACTACATAGGCAGTGAGCCTGAGAATACATAGGCAGTGAACCTGAGACTACATAGGCAGTGAGCCTGATAGTGTATGCAAGAATAGATAGGCCCTGGGCGTCAGTGCAAGATTACGTAGGCAAGTCTGATAGTGCAAGATTGGATGGCAGTGAGTCTGAGAGTGCATAGATGCAGTGAGTTTGATAGGGTGAGAATAGGTAGGCGGTGAGTCTGCTGGTATGAGAATAGATAGGCAGCAAGCCTGAGTGAGAGAATAGACAGGCAGCGAGCCTGAGTGAGAGTGAGAATAGACAGGCAGAATCCCGATAGTGTGAGAATAGACAGGCAGCGAGCCTGAGTGAGAGTGAGAGAATAGATGACAGCAAGCCTGCGAGTGAGAGTAGACATGCAGTAAACCTGATAGTGAGAGAATATGAGCCTGATAGTGTAAGACTAGACAGGCGGCAAGCCTAACAGTGAGAGAATAGACGGCCGTGAGCCTGATAGTGCAGAATACATAGGCAGTGATCCTGAGAGTAAGAAAATAGACATGCAGCGAGAGTGAGAGAATAGACAGGCAGAGAGCCTGATCATGTGAGAATAGACAGGCAACGAGAGTGAGAGAATAGACAGGTAGAGAGCCTGATCGTGTGAGAATAGACAGGCAGAGAGCCTGATCGTGTGAAAATAGACATGCAGCGAGAGTGAGAGAATAGATAGGCAAAGAGCCTGATCGTGTGCGAATAGACAGGCAGCGACTGTGATAGTGTAAGAATAAATAGAGTGAAGGGCAGCGTGCCCTGCATAGACACTTTCAAAGGGGCCCCGGACAGACCATCACACCTTTATTTGGCGGAAATCTAACTATATGTACTAGAACCGCCTACCCATGCTCTCTATAATGCCACACTGGCAATAGTGTAGTGTGGCTTATGAGTCCCAAGACACATCCAGCACTACAGTTCATTCTCTAATCTCTCTCATTATGTAATCCCTATTTGCTCCGCCTCCCTTCTCATGTAACACTCTCATGTCAAATATCAATTACAGCATGCAACCTGACTGATTCAGGAGTTTCCAAGCTTTCGAGAATACTGATCACTTTCACAGAGCCAATCTTGGCAATACGGCCATTACTAAATACTGCACATATCTCTAAATCACAAAATCATGCTGCCAACCCTCGTTATGATCAGGCGTAAGCCTTCGCTACAGGTGTGGGGTGCATTGCCGGCTCCCACTCTTCTTATTCGAACCTTCATGCAAAATTTTATGATCATCATTGTCCATTGCATGTTAGTAACTATTGCAACTGTTGGGTAGAGTAACAGCTAGAGTCCAACTCATAACATAACTGTACTAGTTAAGCAAGGCAAATGGACCGGCAGCATGCCCATGTATTATCGAGCCATAGAACTCCTATTTTCAGCTGATTGCATCAATGAAGGCCATTTGATTGATGATTTAGATCCTATTAATCCAACCTGACCTACAGAAAGCTAATTACATAGAGTACAGTAGTGTATATCTCCAGCCCCTTACTATTTAAATAATACCACCACTGATGAGCAGCCATCCTTAGAGAGCTAATAGTGCCGGGTGAACCAGCCATTCTGGCAAGGAAGTAACAGGTAGCTACTAGGCTTAGGCTACAAGCACTGAGAACAGTGGCTATCAGGACGAATGCCCGGATGCCATTGCTCAATATGTGACACCCCACACGTGATCGCTTAGCCAAATGGTCGCAGTATTTGCAGGTCCTCTGCCGACCTTTACCTGGGCTCGGGTGATGTGATGGTGGGCTTAATTAGTGTGGGTAAAACCACTAAGATAATAGCAAATTTTTCTCGTTCTAACAGCCAATAATTATTTCAGCCGAGAATGACTGAATAACCACTAAGATATTTCATGGCACATGAATTATTCAACTCAGTCAGCCATATAGAAATACAACACACACAAAAAGTTAGAGCAGTCTTACGTCACAGGATATACCACCTTATTATGTCATCTATTGTTTGTGGTTTTCCCAATTGGTGAGGGGACAACTACTTAATGTCAGCCTACCCGCCGCATAGCAGTAGGTAAAGGGTCCAGTAAAGCGAAATTAAATATGACATGATCAAAATAGATCCTAAAGCCTGTCAGGAATAAATAATGTGCTTATAAACTACAAGCCAGAGACACAGATGGATAAAATTTGAAAAATTGTTCAGATGTGCCCACACTTGACTGCCATTGCAGGGCTCCTCTAAAAGGTTCTAAAAGAACTAAAACGTTCCGCAGACTGGAATATTTTTAGAGATGTTCCAACTGAGGGAAACCAAGCATTCTACTTGGTACAGCTACAGCTGGTAATTTAGTGATATGAAACTCATAACAACTAATTGACAAAACTGACTAACAGAACAGAACTTATTATCCTACATATAGACTCCTTGTGTATGTAGAATACATGGAGGTATAACCTCTTAACTAGAACTGAACTAGACACAGCTGATGCCAATGCCACTGAAGGTCATAGATTACACAAAATAAAGTTAGCTGAAATAATAGACATCTTCCAACAGAACAGTCACAGGATCATGTGTTAATGTTACTGCATTAGTCAACTCCTTGTTACTGCAATAGTGTTCCCCAGGAATTAAATCGGCAATTTTTGGGAGGCACAAATTTACTTAGGGGGAAATCACAGGTTATATTGCATAAGATCAGCCTTCAGAAACTTGCCAGAGTACGGACTAGCATTCAGATCACTACGATATCAACATCTTGCGATAGTACTGGTCTCATATACAGTGACATCTGATTACATTACTTGACGTACATATTTACATGTATATTTATTGACACAAACACACACACTTTTGTCCTAGGTGACCACAACAAGCTAGCCAGAGCCACTAATTGCTCCGAGTGTTGGTGATACCTTCTAGCAATGTAGACCTATTGGAATCAATACTTCCTTATTACAAACACACCCTAGAGAACACTCACCTTGCCATCACTTCAGCAATGTCAGGTAACTCTATGATCAAATGTTGACACTTCTTGAGCCATCATTCACAGCTAGTCTAAGTCAGAGACATCGAAAGCAGCTTCACCCACTCCATCCCACTACAAGGAAAAGCAATAGAAAAACAAAACACACTGAAGTGAATAAATGCAATCATGAAATTCAACTTGTACTCTGCAAGCTGATCCTACCAAGAAATTGTTAGAAACAGTTTATCAAACTCTAGCTAAGAGGTATAGTCTCTTAAAAATATTCACTAACACGGCGGTTCTGGATCTCTAGATTGGAGTCAGTTGTAACACAACAAGAGGTAGAGGCATGCATGAACATATACTGTAGTATAATGCAGAAATAGAACGGTCAAGAAAGTGTGGTAAAAAACCACAACATTAATTTTAGAGGTTAGTGACAGGGAAGAAACGTCAGCTCTATATATTATAGAAGAAACATTCCTACACAGGAAACTAGTTGCACACACAGGCATACACTACTAATGAATGACAGGATTCAGTTTTGATCAATACTCATTCACTGATTAAAAATTTAGGTATCACAAGTTACGACCAAGGATGAAGTGATGGTAAAATAACTTAATTAAGTATTACATAAAGATTCATTATTACTACATAAAAATATATAGTTTCATACTAAAATATATTTATTTTTAATTTCTGTAGTATCTGTAATAATAGTTCAAATGTTTCGGCTCCATGTAGCCTTCATCAGTGACTTTTTAAAAGTGATAAAATAAAATACATTTCTCTTCCCATCCTATTTTAATGTATAAATAAGGCTATAGAAAAAACCCAACTTTGTTTCAACACAGAATAGTATGACATTCACTTCTAACATTCAAATAAACTGAATCAAACCTTCTCTTGCTTGCTGCTCTCACACTCCTAGCACTCTTTCTATCATTACAGATTCATCACCCCTTCCTACTAATACCTGTATTAGGTAGACATCTATTGCTACTGGACTTAGTACTGCTTGATTATACTGGCTTCCCTGAGGCTCCATCATTACTTTCTATACTTCTAACCCTAAGGAAAACGGCTGCACAGGTAGCTAACTATCTGTCCTTACTTTCTTCTTCTCTACATGGCTAAATTCGCCAGAAGCTTTTAATAGCCTCAAAGGTTGTAAAACAAGAAGCCGTAAACTCCTGATCGAATGGTACAAAAAATTGGTAAAGGTACATAGCAAAAGAAAGTTTTAGCCATTGTCAGAATGAGCAGTCTTTTAGACGTCTTTTGATTACCGTATGTCACATATAGCTTTAATATTGTATTTTTTATGATTCTTTAAAGTGATCGACTTCCGTGGCTGCATTAATGCGGCCGCTATTGTTTTTGTTCCCCATTTAACTTCAATAAATACACCTGATATGAATTCTCACTTCAAATAAATGCTTCGACCAGACATCTTGAGAACTAATGTGGAGTTGTTGGCTGCAGCTACTTACTTACTAATTTCTATATACACAGTGAAGGCCTACTATAAAAGACATCAGCTGTGTTCAGATATCGATATAGAAGCCGTTGATTTCCATCCCATCATACTCATACTTGATTATTAAAGTTCAAACCACTAGTCATACCTAAATGTTTTTTTTAATCAAACATTTAGGCTGCTATTAAAAAAACAAACATTGAACTTTAATAATCAAATATGTTTATACCTAGTCAAACAAATATTATCCAAGAAATCCCATCATATTGAACTGCTGCACACTAACCACTGTCAATACGATAAATATATCTCTGGCCAACTCTTAGACACACTTCTGAGGATCTCATGACCCATACTGATTGTAGACAAGTTCAACACCCTATTATCCCTAACATCATTAGGGCTATTCCGGCTTGTCACCCAAGGGGGAGCTAAGTTAGACAATGTGAATGGGGAGGGGGGGGGGCAATCAACATTAAAGTTAATCATGCAATACACCTTATAAGATGTAATTCTGTGTCAAGACTTAGAATAAAAATTTCCCCCCTCTCTTTTTTTTTTTTTTGTATTATTTATTTTTCCTACTTAGCCTTACACCTTAGCCACTGTCATCATGTATATACCACTGTTAATTAAAAATTGCCAGTACACTAATGGGAAAAAACAACAACACAATCTCACTAAAGTACTAGGGAGGTGGGGGGGGGGGGGCATTTCATTAGTTACAGTGGCCGAGTGTTTACTGCCACTCCTGACGATGATATGGAACATGTATATGAAGAAAACCAAAATGAAACAGGTTTTGAGTTTGTTCATGTTAATGATTTCTCTGATTATTCCTTGTCAGATGGCGTATTGTCACAACAATTTCTAAATTTAATAGTACGGCACGTAAATTGCCCATTCAAAAGTGTGTGGGAAAATCACTCTTCAATTGAAGTCGCACAGAGAAAGTGAAATAGCACGTAACTAAGTGAAATAGCACGGTAACTAAGTGGAAACTAAGTGAAATACCACAGTAGCTAAGTAAAATAATACGGATAAGTGTGCATGCAGTATTAACCTTGGAAACGTACAGTTGGAGAGATTCTAGTTGGAGACAATGTCATTCTGTACCACAGAAGCTCTACCCATATTAGACGGAAAGTTTTCAACATTTTAAGAGGAGCAATAGGTTGAAATCGAAATTCCAGAGGAATCTAACTGAAATACAAAGATAGTGAGTGACTGATACAGTGTAGCTACAAGTGCAAATGATAAAATAAAAAAAAGATGGCCTACTATTAGCGAGTGACAGCACGGGTAACCTGTACTTTTGGGATCAACAGCACTCGTAAAGCAATTGAAATAGCACTCTCTCAGTACTATTTCAATTGCTTTACGAGTGCTGTTGATCCCTAATAGCACTGTTACCCATGCTATTACTCATTATTCGATAACCCACACTTTCAGCAATAAATTGGCAGCAGAAATGATTAGTTCAGACAGTTACATGCTTTACAAGTTTGGCGGGGAGAGGTGTTTAAAGAAAACTCTGTTTTTTTTGTCATGTCAAATAATTTGCAAAACTCCTAAATACAATTCATTAGCTATCTATTAAACACTACACATCACAGTATTTAGTACACTTACTTGTTATCGCATAGCATATGAATTCCTGCCATTGCAGTCCTCTTCTCCTTTATCATCACTCACGTGTAGCACAAATACAGCCTAGCCAACAAAACGAACCACCTCCTAAATCAATCTTGCAGGGTCACCAAGGACAACTTTCCACAAAGGTCGAAGGTGACAGCTAGCAACAAGAGCGCGCGCAAAGACATCGCGTGAGGTCAAAGGTGAGGGTCAGCCGTTCTGCACATAACGTCTTTCGTATAATTTACTGGCGGTGGCCCGCCCCTTTACGCGCGGAAAACGGCGTGGTTTGACCCCGGGGTGGGGGGGGGGGGGGGGGGATGTGGGTTACTAGCTAGAGGGCCTGGTGGAAATTTTTGGCGCGGAAAGGTTTGCTAGTAATGGCTACTCCTTCTGTCGAAGAAATTGCGGCTTACTGTACACTTGAAGAAAAAGATCTACTTAAGTTTATTGATGAAAGCGATTTTAATAAGCTTGCATCCTGTCTGTCGGAATGGAAACAATTAGCGTTGGAATTCAAATTCACAATGTCGAAAGAAATTGATAATATAGAATCCAATAACAAGAAAGAAGAGGACAAAAAAATAAATTTCCTCAAGGAATTAAAGCAGCAGTATTCTTTTAATCTAACCTTCAAGCTCCTTGTGAGCACTCTGTTAGAACTTAAAAGAGCTGAAGACGCCAAATGTATTTGCCTTGCACTAGCAGGTAAACATCCTTTGTTTATTGTCGCTATACATCACCACAAAAATAGTGAGATTAAGTCTATGTGGGTGTTTATATAATGTATGTTACAATTCACTGTAAAAAGGGTCACATCACTGCAACCTCAAAAAAGGGCTGAAACAGTTTATTTCATCAGGTCTTTTTTTTTTTTGATAAACTAATCTCATCTGATACCTAATAATAACTGAAGTAGTATTCCTAAGCATTTTATTATTGCATGGACAAGAAAACAGACTGTTGTTAGTATTTACTGATGTTCCCTGGGTAGTACACGCAGAATATATTTCATTTGTAAGTGCCAAGTAGGTATAATATATAATTAAGAAGTTCACCTTGTGTAGTCTAGCGCTGCCGACCCCTTTCCCTTTTATTATCCGCTCGCACCAGGGGAGGGAAAGAGGGTCTGGTAGAAGCTTGTACATCGTTTCGTGCTAAAGGAATGCAATTATAACGTAACTGGGTGTTGCGGTCGTCAAATATCACACTCGCGCAAAAGTATTACAGGGATTCCTAGGTTTCAAGATGGCTTTGAGGTACTGCTTTTGATGTGGAAAATCTGTTACTATGCTCTTCTTTTCCACATTCTTCAACTTATCATATATGGGAGGAAGCAGTGAGTAGCACAGTGACTTGCTATAGCCAGTAGGTAAAGAAATAAAGACAGTCTGATTCTGTAAAAATGCAAGAATTGCTGCTTCCTGTTTGCTACGAAGTATGTATCCATGTTTCAACGCAACCGCACACACTAAAGCTTTATAATCCATCTCCACCGAAAAAGTATTTGAAGTGATGATAACGCAGTTTTTGTACGCGTATTTAATTCTACGTCACGGAAAGCCACACCTTGCCCATAGATAACTTTAACTTTCTTGCATCAAGTGGTAAAACTCGAGATTTCAAGTTGGTTTACCAAAGCTTTGAGCTAAACTTCTGGGTTAATTCAGAATTTCATTAGTGTATAGATTATAATTTGTCCATAAGAAAGTCCAACACAACAAGTAGTCTCGCGCGGTCGACCCCTTTCCCTTTTATTATCCGCTCGCGTGGGGGAGGGAAAGAGGGTCTGGTAGAATCTTGTACATCGTTTCATGTCATTTCCCTGGATTTATGGGGAACCATACTTTCCATGTATTGCTTATGTTATGTACTATTCTCTAAATTATGAACAGGTGCACTTTTATAAATAGCAGTGCAGTCCTAAAATTAGGCCTAGAGGAACCGGTCCGGTTGGTCCAGTTTTGGCTGGACCATCTTTTGAAATGGGGAATTCTGAAATATCTATAATCTTTAAAGGGAAATCCCCAATTGACAATCGTTACCGATTATTTTATATATTCACTAGATTGTTTAGCGGTGGCTTGGCATTAATGATTGTGGTAAAATAATGAAGTCTAAGATATTTGTCGCAAGTGTAAGTAAGTTTGCAATGTAGCTAGTGCGGTCAGTAGCTATACTAGCTATGAATGTTAGCGATATAATCCTAAACATTAGTTGATGCAGCATTAGTGAATAAAGGTATGTATAGACTTGTCACACCTATGAATTATCCTTTGCTACACTCATGAACTGTTTTGGCCACACCCATGAACAGTTTTGGTCACACCCACTTCCTGGCCTGACCAATTCATGAGAGCTTCCTCTGTCCCTGAAAATGAATATAATAGAATGCTCAATACATATGTATATAGTAGTAGTTCAGGGGAGGGACCGAGGGGGCCAGGGCCAACCCCCCTCCCCTCTGAAGCAAGTTTATGGAAATTATAATGCACAAGGGTACCAATTTAGGAAAGTTTTATGCATGCTTATTAATTATGCCCTTTCCTTTTTAAATAAATGTTCAAATTATTTTATATATATTTTAATCAATTTCATAAGTTTTGGCCTAATATATTTGGGCCCCTCCCCATCATTAGCGCTGATACCGCCCCTGTAGTTATTGGTAAGCGTTCTCAACATTAACAGAAAATCTGTGAATATTACAAGTATTGAGGGTTGGTATGACAGTGCTCTAATTAGAACAAAAATTGTCTAAATTACTGGGTTTCTGTACAATGTCTTTCGTCATTGTGCTGAATAGAAATTGGAACGTTCTCTGCACTGGTTCTACTTGAAATTTCTTACTTTCTATATGCTTACACATACTAATTAGAAATTTGTAAATATTGTATATAGTTAGGTAATAATGTGATGGTGATCTGATACTGACTTCACATATGGTTAAAACTGTATCCTTTGATTTATCCCTTGACTTTGTTCTTAAGATGATTTATTAAAGGTTTACTATTTAATGACAACAGTGTACAATTTTTTTTTTTACTTTTGAGTGTGTGAGGAAAAAATAAGTGATCATAAGTCTCTAGCTTTTTTTCAATCATTGAACAAGCTTTTTAGGTTCTGATTATCTGTGACCTTAGTGAATATCTAAGTTATATAGAGGATGTTTACGATTTAAGGTCCTTGCTTACATTAGTATGCTCACTTGCCATTTGTGCTGAAGCACAGCTCTTAATAATTGCAAGCTACTGAGTATATAATTTCTTTACATTCAACAGAGAAACTGAGAAGAAAGGAACATGTGACACCTAATACTATTGAATCTATGCCAGAAGGTAAGTTAAGTAAAGATTTGTGATAATTTTAATTTATGATGATACAATTTTGGACTCTTGAAATTTTATTCAAAACTTAGTACATTAATTGCCTTTTATTGGCTATCAACATTCCATCAAAATAATTACCCCTCATATAAAGCAAAAGGAAACATGTGAGTCAAAAAGAAATAAGAAGAATTATTTAGGTTACTCTTTTTTTTTTTTTTTTTTTTTTTTTTTTTTTTACTTCTAAGGCCTATTATAGCTGTTGGTCAATTAGGAGGCATGTGAATAGTAAGTATATTCAGTTCGTTGTGGACTAGGTTCTGCTGCACAGGAAGCTTATAGTAATTATTGTTTTTGACTTCTCCTCTGACTTGATTTAGTAATCAACACATGAGAAAAAGAAAGTGCAATACAGCAACTGCATGATTAATAATGTTTTGATCCCGCAGAGGATTTCAACTAGAAAGTAATATAAGACTGGATATAGTACAAGATACTGGACAGCCCTGAGGCTATGGGAAACCAGTTCAAAATGTAATGTGTACCATCAAAATTCTTTTGATGCGGAGTCTAATATATGATGCTCATCTCTACTGTCACTTCACTACCTATTAAACAATTCATGCAAAATACTATAGTTATCAGGTATTGGTTTCCTATAAGTCTTATATGTCCAGGTTAAGATGTGGTAAGGACCATGGTTTGCACCATTCAAAAGCTAGTATTGAAGCAGTCACAATGCTTAGCTTGAGACCTTCAGTGCTGGCAAGAAAGTACAATTTCAAAAGTCAATAGAAAAGTCTATGGGAATAACTATAACCACATCTTTCCCTCACTGTACTTGGTGGGATTTAGTCACATGCTCAAACTAGGTGAACCACATGAGCAGAACGTGAGGCAACTTAATTGGGCCTATTTATCTATAAACACAGCCATCACTGAACAAAGTAATAGAACTTATTATTCACCATAGAAGCTGTATGCCAAAATTTGTGTTTTAGCTGTACAGTTACTCCACTCATGTATAATTATTATTGCAGTTCTCTTCTCTAGGGTACTAAAAAAATCTTGTTACCACTGTTCACCCACACAACTGAATACATTATGAATATTATTATATGGTGTGCTACCCATGTAGTGGTTTTAACCTGTGGTTTTATGCCCACCGTGTGGGTGTTGCCTTGACCTGTACTTGCCACAGGTTTTGTCATAATACACAAATGATAAATATGTTCCGTTCAGGTAAGTGGCTCTCATAATCCTCTGAAATGATTATCTTGGACATACGAGTTCTGGAATTAATGCTTTGAAATACAAATCGTCCTTTTTTTTTCTTTTTCTTCCCATGAGATATCCTTATAGCTTTGTTATCCATGGAGATCAATGTTTGTTCTAACAGCAAAATCACACCTCTTATAGCTGTGCCTGAATTTGCTGAAAATAGTCATGATTTTTCTCATTATGTCAATTTACTGTCTTTTATTTTCAGGCAAAATGATGAATTTTGGCTGTGTTAGCCAAAGTATGAGTCGGGTTTTTATTTCCACCAAGCTTCTGTTTCACTTGGATCTGTGACTAATCTGTCCAGTGAGCCATGATATCTTTCATATAAAAAGCCCAGTTTGCACTTTGAATGCTTCCCAGAAAAAATAGAGGCTAACCTCGGTCTCACTTCACCACTCAGAATGATTGAACCATCACAGCTAGATGGATGCTGATTTTGCTGTCTGATAGACAGCCTGGAGCTATCACTTTTACCCAGGAAAACCAACAAATTCAGCGTGGTTGCATACGCTATTTCCGGTACTGCTGATAATTCTATGGAGTAACCTACTTCCACATCATTTTTTCCGTCATTCCTAGTAAGATAAAATGTGCCCCCACCCCCCTCCCAAGAGAGACCTTAATGGTAGCGTAATATAAATGATGCTGCTGGCTGATAAGCATGAAAAATTGTATCAGGACCTCAGAATAGGAAATATAGAGTTTACAGTGGGATTTTGGGGAAGCTCTTGATTCATTCTTTACTTTCTAAAGTTGGTTTTAGTCAGGAAATAATTTTGAATTGTAGCAAAAGAGGGGAAGAGTAACTCATTTATCTTCATGAGGTAACACTGCACCCCAACCTTATAAAATATTAAAATTGGTAAGTAGATGGAAAAGAACGCATGGACTAACAGGAATGGACATGGCCATAGCCAAATGTAGGTTCTGTACTGGATTCTTCTGAATCACTATTGAGTACTTCCGATGTTCACCATAAAAAGTAAGAAGTTAAATACATGCTTAAACACAGAACAGTCAGACTCACTTATGATGGGAAGTATGTGCTGGCATTCAGCCGCAGTACTGCGCTTCTTATCCTTGAAGATTTATGCTACATTAATAGCTTTGGCTCACCCTAAGAAGCTCGAAATGATCAACTACAAAGCTCTAGTAAAAAATGTATTGAATAGCTAGTGAAGAAGCTGCGATAGCTTCTTCTTTCACTTCAACAAGTGAACTAATAGTGTGTTTAAAACACAAACAAACAGAATTGCACTTGTTATATATATTTCCAACCAATGCTATGTATTGAATAAGAGGTAAGTTTCTAAGAACTAAATTGTTCCTATCTATATAATAATACGCTTGGGTGTCAGTAACGATGACAGTAACTGACAACAGTTGTGTGTATTCATGACTAATTCACTAGCTGAGCTGAGTTGGTAAAGCATTGTCATTACTTGAACAGGTAAAATAGAGTCATTACTTGAATGGGTAAAGCGTCATCATTACTTGAATGGGTAAAGCGTCATCATTACTTGAAAGGGTAGAGCATCGTCATTACTTGAATTGTTATAGTGCCGTTATTGCTTGAATGAGTAAAGCGTCATTGTTACTTGAATGGTTAGGGAATTGTCATTACTTGAATGGGTAAATCGTCAAGTTTTACCCACTATATAGCTGACAAGAAAAACAACAACAGAGAATAATACTTCCATTTGGGATTCCCTCAACTTTGCAGTCATACACACTGACCATGAAGCTGTCTAACTTATGACTTAGTTGTTCTTGGAATGCCTTATTAACCTATTGTATCCTCTTCTTTCTTTCTTTTTTCTCTCCCTAAGTCTTGCCCTGCTTATCCCCATTCTAAAGTACTGAACACTGGGAATCTGTCTGTATTCATGACTATCCATTTGCTGAACTGAGTTGTGAAGGAATATTCACATATAGTAGCTAACCATAATCCACCACTAATTATGGGCAGAAGAAATGCAGAGAAGCTGGAGAAGGCAAGGGTCAAGAATAATAGAAGCAGGTGAGATAAGGCTGACTGATGTAACTACTTAAGAAGTGAAAAAAGTGCACAGAATAAACAAAAATATCTTGCGCTATAGTATTTCTATAATTTGCCAAACTTAGTAAATCAAGTGTCACAGGGTGGCGGCGTAAAGCGTCGTTACATTCGGTACAAGGCGATCAGGAGACGAAGGTGATTAAAATGACAAAGATACTGAGAAGCAAGAGAGATCGGCAAAGGAGGAGAAAGGATTCCATGAGCTGAATAGAGGAACAATAAAGATGAGATGGCTCAAGAAGAGATTAGGAGAGGAAAATTATGGATAAAATAATACCTTATTCTACTTCATTCCAAATTTGCTAACGTTACATCAGGCGCTCATGGTGTGGGGGGGGGGGTACTTGCTAGTGTTATTAACCCTCAGCACGTATGCACGAGAGGGTAGTAGTCATCCTATCTGTCTGTCAAGCTCTGATTTTGGAGATTACTGACAATTAACTGTTGATTAGGTATGAACTTACTCAGAATGACAATGTAAGACCTTTTATTGTGCTACTTTCGGCCTGATTCTTGGGAAAATGCTAAGCTTCAGCTCCGCGTAGGTACCAGCTTTTGTGGGTAAAGCCCCGTAGCGTCACGTCATAATCACGTGAGCAAATAATTTCTTGCAGCCAGTGATGTAGTTTGCTTTATGCACAGGGAAGTTAATGGAGTGAAAGTAGTGAAATTTCGCGTTGAAAATGTATACCAGTGAGTGTTTCTGGTTAGTTTAGCTTCTTCTCTTATAAAGACAGCGTTTCCATGTACCATTTTCATTGCTCGAGCTACATTGATGCCTCATTAAAATAGCTAACTAATTGCTTGTTCTTTTGGAAGGAGATTTATTGTAATAGCTTGGTAGTGTTTAATAGTGCTAAGTGTTTGCACCATTTGCTTCATTCTCTATTGTTTCTTTTTTTCCCCCTTTAATCCTTAAGTGTTATAACATGAATATGAGTGAAGTGTAACGAACTAAGAAAATAGTCTAGAACTCTATTGTATAATAGTTGGTACATTTTCACATGCACACCACATTTAAGTGCAAGTTTAACAATGCACCAAGGGTGTGAACCCTCAGCTAGCACACTAGCTAGCTATTACTAAGACCAAAAGAATAATTTATTTGGAGTAGCATCAATTATGAATATGCCAATATGTATGTTCGTGCACAGCAATACATAAAGCTTTAGCGAGTCGATAAACAACTCATGTAATTACAGAGTAGACGTTAATGCTGTCTTCATAAGGGAAGCTTAGCATACAAGCGACACTCATCCCTCACCAATGGGAAACTCCAAGCACTCCAGTAAACCACTGACAAAAATGTAAAGCAAACTTACCGCAGGAGCAAAGAAATTATTTGCTCATATGAATACGGAGCTGCCATCTTCGAGATCTATGTGACAGAATGACTGACTGACATGCACGCTCAGGGTTAATTATTGAATTTAATAAAGGAAATATTATTTACTAGTCAACAGTTCTGTTCAAACTCACACTTGTAATTTCCACTTTGGAATGTAGCAGGTAATTGTCAGATGACTGGGTATTGTGGCGGCTTGAACGTGTGCTGGAAATGCCTTGTCTTAGAAAATGACTGCTGGGGTGTAAATCCAGCAAGCAGTTCCCAGGCTTCTAGTTACACAAGCTCAAATGACTATACCAATGTCCCCCGACACCACACCACATTCAAGTTACAATAATGATTAGGCAATACACACACACACACACTGAGTGATACAGAAATAAAGAAACTCGCAAAACCATAAATAGAAGTAAGGTGGGTACACACAAGAAAAAAGGGAACAAGCAGCAAAAAAAAAACACGAGAAGTCAGTCCTAATGAGCATGCTCAGTTCCATGAATGAGGTGTAAATGCATGAGTAGCATGTGGTTTGTATAGTTAGGAGGTGGGGCTGGCAGCATTATTTCCAGGTCTCAAGCAGGCCTGGACACTGGGCTTTATGGTACTCCTATTTATGTCTGTCTGTCTGTCACTCTCTGATTTTGGAGATTACTGACAATTAACCGTTGATATAGGTTTTAACTTACTCGGCATGACGACTTATGACCTTGTATTGTGCTACATTTTTAAAATTTTGAGCTGAGTTTTGAGAAACACAAAGCTTTAATCTCCGCATAGGTACTAGCTTTTATGGCCTTTCATCACATCATAATCATGTGAGCAAATAATTTTTGCTGTATTCGGTAGTTTTACTGAGATGTTAACCAGTACTTGAATTGGATTTTCGTGTTGAAACTATATACCAGTGAGTGTCACTGACATGTTTGGCATCTCTTGTGAAGGCAGCCTGTACATTTATTGTTTTCATTGCACAGCTGTATTGATTGGTATACGGTACATGTGTACAAATTATTTTTTACTCACTACTTTTTTTTAGGTTCATCTGACAAGAGTTCAAGGGATTCAACAAATTCAGATGGTAAATTGCAATTATTTAGTAGGTTTACAAGCATGTGATAAAGATCTTACTGTGTCTGTATAATATTGTTAATTTATATGCTTATTTTTTATGTTGGGTATTATGAATACTTAGCTTTCTTGGTGGCAGAGAAATAATTAGCTAGTTCAACATTAGTGTGTTAAAGCAGCACAACTAAAAGTTGATGGAAACATCACCTGCACTAGAGATATATACCTTTTTTGCCGGCTTTTGGCTTCATTTACCATTTAGATGGTCACACCTTTTACTTATACTAGCCATACCCATTAATTGCAATTGTACTCACATGGCCACTAAATATTAGCATTTGTACTAATGATTTATTGTGCTGTGGAGTGTGATCATGTGGTCAAAACAAATGTAATAGTCGGCATCATAAGTGACCGGCTATGAGAAATTCGACCGGTGTGACAATAAATTAAAATCAAGTAAACACGCGGTAAAGTCAATCTACCTCAATTTTTTCAAAAACATTTTTTTGGGGTTTTCTGAAACCTTTACTATCAAACTACCCCAGGTTAAAATTTTGGCTGATTTGGGCGAAGGCTTTATTGGAAAAAAAAGGGTTTTAGTTATGGTGGTCTATTGTTCGCATTGCACCCAGCTGCATTTGGAGAATGCGGGTCGCCGTTACTGTGACAATACCCGTGGAAGCTTAAAGAAAAAATGGCCGAAGGAATAATAGCTTACAGCAAAAACTCTAGCTTACCAAGTATGACTAGCAGCTAAAGCCTAAAAGCTTACCAACTTTTTTCACGAAGTCTTGGAGGAGCAGTAAGCCATAACTCTGCACAAAAACTCGGGCCGTGAGGTCGACCTTTCCCAGGAAAATCGTATTAACATTACGTAATTTTTTCGTAATAGTATAACGGTCCGTGAACGGAAATCACTCGTAAAACTTTAAACACGATTTTCTCTCGAGTTTAATTTTTATGACGGAGCTAACCGCGTGGCTTTCTGAGTGTTTGTATAGCCCACGGAGACGCTCCAAACTAAAGAACGAACGGTAAGCGCTTCTGACTCGTTAAAACTAGAGGATTACCGAATAAAATCGTGGGGCTGGGTCTGCCACTGGAGCTTGGTAATAGCTATAGAATTAAGAATGTAGCCAGTGAGCATGAATTACACTTATGTTTCCTATCAATGGTCTCTGCTTTTTTGCATGCATGCTATGAGTTTAATTATTAAATGTCAGCAACTATCTGGGGTTGCTATCTGAGTTACTGTCATGTATAAGGACAGGTTGAATTAGAAACCTTTTAGCTGTACATTACTTAAACTAATTATGTTGAGCACTGCAGAAGCATTAAATAAATCTAACATATATATACCAAAGGAAGAGCTTGAAGGCATCATAGAATCTATTGCCCATATTGTGCACTATTTCTTGTGGCCAATTATTACAGAATATACATTTGTGTTTATTTATATCAAGATAAAAAAAACTTGCAGAATTAAAAATCAGCCTGCTGCAGCATCAAACCAATGTATGCCAAAGCTGACTAATTTTTAATACTTTTTGGTGATGACCAGTAGAGTGAAATGCCTATAGTGTGGTGAATAGAAAAGAAAGTACTGAATTATTTATTGAAGTTTTTTCGTTAACTGATGCATCCATGTGGTTGAAGTTGCAGTTTTGAATTTCCAAAGAAACTAATGATCAAGTTAAATTACGGGCTCATTTATTTTGTGGTATTTAGATGAGGATATAAAGCAGAGTTTAGAGCCGAGACCAAAAAGAATGAAATATGAAAATGGTAATGAAGGTAAGATCTTAATTAATGCTTTTCTTTATTGTTCTGGTAGAAATAAATGTTTGAAGGTACAGTAGGGGTCAAAAAAAAGTTCCCATTGAGTCGGTTTAACGACTTTCTAAAGTCTGTACGGAAGACTTTTGACACGATTTTTTTGTGCAACTTTTAGCCGACTTTTTTGGCAATTTTTTTTTTTTTTGTACCGACTTTTTTCTCTAGCGACCTTTCTGAGTCTGACTTTTTTAAGGTTAGGGGCAGAACCCTTTTAGAGCACTTCAGTTATTGTGGTTAAACAAGTACAGGGCAGCACCTGCTTGAAGTGTAGCAGCTGCAAAATCAGATTAAAACTAGGCTGCTAACCATTTTTTAAAAGAATAAACAACAGGTTTAAAAGTCGGTTCAGCAGCTGGCGACTTGTGTAGTCGGCATTGGTTGATACAAAGTCGTTAAAAAGTCTCCTTACCCTAGAGACTATTTTTCTGTTAGTCGCTAAAAAGTCTGGTCGCTATGGGAACTTTTTTTTGACCTCTACTGTATATATAATACAGTAGAGACAATATAAATTTCCGAATTCCGTTCCATAGAACGGCCGTCGCACGATTAAAAAATGGGGAAAAACAGTACGCCATTTGGTAAAAAACGGCCGTTCCGTTCAACCGGCGTTACTGTTTTAATCTTTCTCGTTCACCGCACTGCCTCACTCCAAAGAAATATAAACAATCGTTTATCCAAGAAAACGTTTCGATTTTCTTTTACAGGCTCCAGAGGCGGTGTTCAGGCCATGCCTGAACAGAAGGTGGAAGTGCTTATTACATTACTAATTAGTACCTCTTATGTTCACTCTTATTAACAGCTATTATACCTCATTCACTCTTACACTGTTGCTCTCCATCTCTATCTTGCTCTTTGTTTACATTGCTTGTTTTTGCTCTGCTCTGCCTATAAAGTGTAGAGTGGAGCGTCCTCTCTGGTTCTTATACTTGTACTACTACTACTGTTACTACTTTAGTCAGTTTTCTAATACACTATTTGTCGCTTAGTAGCCTGAAAACATTGGGTTATTTGTGTGGGATTGTTCTGCTGTGGGTTCAGCAGGATAACTGTGGGCAGTTGAGTCACTATTCTCCAGTCTCCCTGTACATAGTGGACATTTCTACCAAGTGAACTACATACAGGTGGAACTTTTCCGGGAAAAAAAATTTGAAGCCGTCCTATTTGAAGTTGTCTCGCGGAGAATAGTTAGATCGACCACCGCACAGTATCGATGTTTTCTCGATGTTGGACCTTCTCAGGCTTTAGATTTTTTACTACTGAAAGTCCATCAGTAGCTAACAGAAGACCTACGAAGTGCGGACCTCATTATAGCTGTGTGCCTGTCGAAACTTCAGCCTGCAGCTTTATTGAAGCAACTTAAATTTTTGTATGAGCTGTTTTGCTCTATCTCCGTAGCGTTTTAATGGGTGATACATGGCCTTAGCTTGCTGATATAGCTATGGAAGAGTTTCTAGCTAGAAAATATTAGTGAATCAATGGAAAAGCTTAACCGTTTTAAAAAAATTTTTTTTTACCGTTTTAGTATACGGTGTCGGCCGTTTAGTCAAAACGGTATGGAATGCAACTGTAAAAACTACGGTAAAAAGACTACCGTTTTACGGCTGTACTACGGAACGGAATCCGGAACTCTATTTTGTCTCCTACTGTAGATTTGAAACAATGCAGCAGCCATCAATATAAGGAGTTGATCAGGAAAGTGCTCTTAACTGTAATAATAGTCTAACTATTGGTTTAGTTAACCTTATATCCCAGGAACTATAGACCTATAATAGGCATCAAAAGGCATTTTTTTAATTTTAAAACAAATTATTATTGTGTTTTTGGCAGTTTTTTGTTTTAAACTGCATGAACACAAATCATATGCAGAGGAGTAGGAAGCCAAATCGAATTGGTGCAGTCATTGTAACCACACCCACTTATTTATTCAAGTAATGAGTTTGATTACTAGAAAAGACAATATAAAAGTTTGTTTTATCAAATGAGCCAATAATTTGTAGTCTATGCTTTGAGTATCCAATAAATTCAAATGCTACTGTACTATAATTAAGAAGCAAATGACTTTTATAAACAATCAGTAGTTCATGTCAAATAAATAATTTGTTAGATTATAATTATATTATGTAGAGTGTATATATTGTATAGTTAATAACTATACTTAGTGATATAAAACAAACAACACAATAACAAAAAACAACAAAAAAAAACACAACAACAACTGAATCCACCATAATTAAAACTTTCAAATGCCTGCCTTTTGTGGCAGTCATACTTCTTTATTTTCTTCAAATGTTTTCAAGTAAGTGTGGCAAATAATTTAATGGGCAGACTCCTAATAGTGCAAAAATGGCCATTTTGCAAACCAACAAAGCTGGAAAGATATCTAAACTATGTTTGTTTTTCCAAAACATTGCTTAAAAACGGGTGTGGAGTTTCCCAAAAATCTTCCAAAATGCTTGACAGTAGCTATTTAATCCCAGCAGCAGTCATTTTGAACGCTTGATTATGACCACCCAACGACCAAGAGATCTAGTGAGCAATAGAAAATTAATAGACATGCCTCTTTTTGTGTATTGGTAGCTGATTCTTCATCCATTGCTGCATTAGCTGATAGTCTTCAAATCCTTCACTTGAACTTCTTGAACTTTTCTCAAATCTTTTCTTTTTCCAGTTGATTGTGTTTATTTGTTATTCTCGGCTGTGCACCAGCTTTTTTTTATCTTCTAAAAAGAATTAAAGTGAAGGTTCTTTCCCAAGGTCGAGGTCTACATGCATATGAAGTTTGGAGCCACTCCCATTCTTAGATTCTGAGGAGTTACACAAAAAATAGGTTTCAGTTTCAGGACTAAAATATGATCTCACAATCTTTAGCAGAGGCTGATTGTGGACAAACTCCGCCCATATTTGCATACTCGATACATTCATTTTTTTCCTTCTAAATTATACGTTATTTCTGTCCATTATTAACCCTCAGCACGCATGCGCAAGAGGGTTATAGTAGTCTGTTCGTTATTCTTTCATTCATTCTGTCACTCTGTCAACAACGGATCTCGAAGATGGCAGAGTTTTATGCCTTGACAGAAGAGGAACTCCGACTAGATGACGATTTAAGTCCCCACTTTTTTGGAATTTCGGCTCAGTTTTTGAGTAAACAAGAGAAAAGGCAGACCATGTGAATGCTTGGCCACACTTATTCAATCGTTTAGCTGCCATTTAGAATCATGCGCACTCACATGAGCATACAAATTTTAACACACCCGATTCAGATTTGTTATGTGCATTCTGTAGTCCAGGACTTAACTTCTTTTGTCCAGTGTTGGGAGTCTCTGCTGCTGGAGGTGTGCTTTTTTCATCAATTGTAAGTATGCCTGCTCTCCAAAAAATGTGCCCAAGTGTTCGTGTAGCGTGCATGTCAGAAAGTCAAATGTTCTTATGGCTATTTTTTTTCTGCCAAGACAAGGTTAATACTAAGGCAAGAGAATGCCATGAAGTCCTGAGAAAGTCGTATAAACATATGGCTGAGTATATCAAGCTTGTAAGACAGCTTTAGAAGTATGGATCAGTCCCAGGGCTGGTTCTAAATGTTCATGCCTATAAAAAAGCCCTTGAACAGAGATGCAAGCAGGCCGATTTAAAATGCCCTATGAGACAAGTTAAAATTTATATTCATAAATAGAACAAAACTATTACTGTTATAAACTGAAAATTTAAGAACTTGGTTATTCAACAATCGACTTTTTTTGCAAATTATTGCATGTTTTAACTAGCGCTGAGGGCTTGTGCTCTTAGTGCTCTATTTATTATATAAATCAATACATCATCAGTTATTATTTGTTGTATTCTATGAAATTGGTACCTCTGGCATGAATATTTTATTCAAGAATAAAAATATATAGTCATTAATGTAACTAATTTACCTGTCAAAACTTGGAGGGGCACTGGATTCTTGTGGTTTACAAGAAGAGCAAACAATACTGATTTAACAAAGCTACAGTACTAGGAACAAAAAACAAGCAGCTGCAAAGGGGCGGTGCTATGCAGTTAGGTTATCAATTGTGGGCAGGAAGCTTTAGATGCTAATTTAGCGGTAGTGTTCAACTATTGCGAGCATTTGCTATTCCTGGTGCAAGCGCATTGCTTAAATCTTTTGTACGGTGCACACGCTTTCTCACTTGTCAGTACATAGCTCATTCAACCAATTTCATCATGTTTGACCTGTTGCATCTGTAGTGAGAGAACTGCAAGTATTATTAGAAAATGTTTAAAAATGCTGTATATACTTCATGAGTAGCATTGATGACCTTAATTGAGGCACTTGGAACATGGATTGAAGATTCCTTTTTATGAAGACATCTAAAGGCATTATATTTTAGCATTATGGCATATGAATGCAGTAACATCGCTTAGAAGTGTTTGTTTGTTATTTGTTGTTGTTGTGTTTTTTTGCTGTTAAGAGAAAATGGTGAACTAGTTGAATCTTAGTTAGACATTGTGCTTTAATGAAAGCTGATGCTGAGTAGCACTTGTTACTAGTTTAAAAGGTGGGAAGTTGCATAAATGTTGTAGAAATGGGTTATGATGGTGCTGCATTTTGATAAGAAAAACTGGTGTTCAAGCGAGTATTAGGAATCATGCACCACATACTTTATTAATATCTACTGTCACTGTCACATGTTGCAGTTAACATGTGTGCAAGCAGCATGTATTACCACCTTTGGAACACTTTGGCAGTATTATCATTTCCCTAAAAGAACACAAGCTTTGAAGTAGATCCAGCAAGTGTTGGACTATCTAAAACTCACTGGTTTAGCTGTGCTCCAATAGTTACTCTTGAACATAATTATCAAATTTTTCATAAATTGGAAGCCTTAGGACTGTCCAAAGTATTGTCCCAGTTTTCCATCATTGCTTCCATTTATCGCCTGGATTATATTTTTTGCAAATGACACTAACTCAGTTTAACTCTAGTGGATTTATTTATCATTAATTTCTTCTCTGGTTGAAGCATTACTGGATGATGACATTACACATTGGGTATTAGAATTACTTACTCCAAAAGAGAGCCTTCTTTTGGTGACAAGAGAAACTATTGATGCTGACCAACTGCACGACTTTAAAAAGCTTTTGGAAAACTATTTCTTGTCAATTTGGTTGTTTTGCCCTTGCATGGAATGGTTTCAATAATGGTCATATTTGATTCTTGAAATGCTCCCAGTGATAGTACTGCAGTTGAATTTCCAATGCTGGGAATAACCTATTAATTTACTTTTTGATCATTATGACGTTCGAAATCTGCTATAACCCTAGATGGACAAGAAACTGCGAAGTTGGCATTAATAAATTCTGAAGTGCACTCTGGGTGGATTACTTTTGGTTTATTGCTTGTAAAGAAGTTAAAAGAGAACATCAGGTCACTGCTGGAAGAAATTACAAGAAGTGATGGACTCGTGGCAATGTTCCTTAATTTATAGGCAGTAGCACTTGTTGTACTCACTTTTTTTTTTTTGCTTAGTAGGAGTGCAGTCACACAAGTATTGTTATCATCCTCTATCACTTGATTTAGTTATCTCAGTCTGCTTTTTTTTTTACACTAACCTTACTTAACTCATGCATTCATGAATACACACGCCATCATCGTTGCTGTACTAACAACGCTTTATAAACCCAGCTCAATTCATAAATATACTGAAGACGCTTTACCAACCAGGCTCAGTAATAAGTATTCATGAATATTGTAGTCACTTTTTTTCTCACTTACATTCTTAACTCATGTATTCTACTCATGAATATTATACACACCAACAACGTTGTTACTGATGACACTTTACCAACTGGGCTTAGCTAAAGCATATTTCATGAATACACACACCGTCGTCATTACTTACATACAAGCATATCATTATTCATACTTTTTTTCCCAATCTAATACTTTCCTCTCAATTCTATGCAGTTTGCCAGTCAAATGCATGCCTGGTATTTTTCAAACTGAGGAAGACTTCTTATTGTACAATAAACTTTTAACACTAAATATGCCTCTCTATAATTGTTATATGTAAGCTACATAGCAAACCCATTCACATGCTGATGTTTAGATATTGCTACAAAGATTTGGAATTCAGATTTATTCACATTTTGAGTAACTACTATATTTGTTTTTGTGTGGTTGTAGAAATTCACATTCTGAAAGATAGCATTCTAAAATCAGGATGTAGGGAATCCTTATTCAAACTCTGTCAAGAACCTACTTATGACTACAGAGGTCCAATAAATGACAAGAAGGAAACCTTATTGCATATTGCTTGTCGAAACGGACACTTAGATATAGTTCGAGCACTAGTTGAAGTCTTCCAATGTGATTTAAGCATTGCTGACAAATTTGGAAATTCACCATGCCACTCGGCTTGTGAGGCTGGGCAACTTAAAGTTCTAGACTATTTTGACAAGTGCCCATTTACTTTATCTTACTTCTCTAGAAATCATTCGGGTGACACTCTTCTACATCTTGCATGTAAATCAGGATGTCTACCAACCATCAGGCTGGTTCTTGATAGACCCATTATTAGACTACATGATAAACGTGTAAAACTCAATGAGTACTATGATGCAATTTCACATGTATCTCATCATAGTGAGTACCTTTTGAGTTACAATAAGTCAAATCACACTCCAGTGCACACTGCTCTGATGTGCAAACATAACCATGTGATTTATGGTCTATTAAAAGAATATAAACTTGATTCTTACAAAGATTTAATCCGTTCTGTCATCGCCTTTGCTTGTGAGCAGAAAAATTATGAGATTATTGAATTGTTTACTAAATATTGTAATTATTCTAAAGCCGGAAATTCCCAATATTTTGATGCTGGTAGAATGTTTAATAGTAGTGGGACTCCCTTGTGGAAAGAAGGCAAATGGTGTACAATAGGCAATCCAAGAGATTCTTTACAACAGCTAGAATCTCCCACTTTTATGGTATTACGTCGTGGAGATGTTGATCTGTTCGAAAAGATAAAACGAGAAAGTGATTATTTCACCAAAAATTCCAATGGAGACACAGTTTTTCATGCAGCGTGTTCTTCAGGCGATGCTACTGTTTTCGAAATGGTATTTGAAATTTTATTTAACAGCAATAGGGAAAATTGTGACCAACTCCTTTGTGCAGTCAATAAATTTGGGTACACTTGTCTTCATGTAGCATGTGAGCTTGGGTCACTTGACCTTGTGAAGTGCCTTATGAAAAAAGAACAGCTTATGGCAGCATTAAATAGTCAAACTAATGAAGGGAAAACTCCGCTACACTTGGCAGTGCTTTATAGCAGGAAGCTGGTATTTGAGTTTTTAATTAGCTGTGAAAATAGAGATGTAAATATAAAAAATATTTATGGTGAGACTCTTCTACATGTAGCAGCAGCAGAAAACCTTCCCTATTTTGTTAATATGATAATGCAAGATCCTAAATTTACCTCTCCCTATGAATTAGATAATAGTGGGGAGACAGCTTTGTTTAATGCATGTCGTGTTAAAAGCTCAGAAAGTTTCAAATTGTTATTAACAAGATATGATGAATTTGATTTAAATCTCACTAACAAAAGAAATGAAGATGTTTCTTCTATTGCATTGAGAATGGCATGGCTAGACCTGTTTAAATTGATTAAAGAAGTTGAAATGTATTCAAATTTCAAACCAAACTATAATTTATGTGCCGCATATAGTTGCAATGAAGAGAATGCAACAAAGAGATTTACAACAGAAGCCTCAGATAGCAAAATTCAAAATAGTGATGCAAAAGTGAAGGCTCATTGCAACTTAATTTCTTGTATCAAAGCTGTGCCAGATGAATTCCCTAATTTTTTTGACCGTGTCAATGAATTACATAATGGTAGAGCTTTAATTCATCATGCATTCTTGGACAGAAATATAGAAGTTTTAAAAGAAATTTTGTCTTTGAAAGATTGTGATTGTGATACCAAAGACAGTGGGGGCAACACTATTCTTCACCTTTGTTGTCGACGCAATTTTGAAGATAATATGGCAGAACTCTGCATGCAGGCACAGTGCTCCTTGGCTGTCAAAAACATAAACGGTGACACTCCTTTGCATATTGCTCTGACACCACATAACGATATTTGCTCCTTCACTAAATACATTTTACAAAAAGCTACGGTTGAGAGACTTGATAACTATTATAACTCTGCCGGAGAAAACATTCTCCATGTTGCAGCTGCTCATGAAGAGACCAGTGAAATATTGAAGGATATAATATCCAGAGGATTTGTAAACCATGAATCAAGAACTCGTAATGGAAATACTGCTTTTCATATAGCTTGTAAAAACAGCTCTTTAAAAAACGTCGAGATTCTAATGAAGTTCGAGTACAACGAAAAGTCATGGTACAATAATAAGTACAAGTCACCACTTTTTATAGCATTTTTCAGTGATAATATAAATTGCCTTGAAAATTTTAATGGATTACAGGCTTCAGAGCTATCAATGAACAGTAATTTCGCTGAAAATATAATGAAGTACAAGGAAATTACAGGTTTTTTGTTGTCAAGAAATTTTGTACGAGCTAGATACTTTTACAATGAACCAACTGATGCTTCATTTTTACTCTTTCTCTTCTTTCTTGCTCGTACTCTGAAGTGTGGTAATGATAAGTGTATTATCTCATATTTTCCTTTTAATCTCATTAACAAGCTAATAGACAAATATGATGTAAAGATGACTGACAGTAATGAAAACACAATTTTCCATTACTTGGCTATGTGTTCGTATCACTCATGTGAGAGCTTTCAAAGTGTTGTAAGGAAGGTTTTTGTGAAATACAAAGACTTAAGGACAAGCCTGAATAAGTATGGAGATAGCCCCCTTCACTTCACTTGTGATGGTAGAAATGAATGGTTTGTAAAGGAAATTCTAGATTCAGGAGTCTCACCTAAATATATCAATGAACCTGGAAGAAATGGCCCTATTCTTCAAAGGTACCTTTCTCTTAATAATAATGGTCCCCGTGCTCCAATTGTTCAGTATATTATATCAAAAGGTGGCAGTCATGATCTCACTCTATCTGATGGGCATTGTGATCAAAAAATAATACCCAAACTCTTCATAATTGTCGTTGGTGATTCAGGAGTAGGAAAGACGACTTTAATCAATAATTTGAAATGCTACACTAACAATGCATTTGTGCAGAGCGACAGCAGCACACATGGGTTTGTTCCTGTTACAATCATTGAAAATGATCACTGCTACCAATTCTATGATTTTGCTGGTCAGATAGAATACAGTGAAGTGCAGCTGCTATTTTTGAGAGATTTGTTATCATCTACTTTCAACCAGCCCACTCCTGCTTCCTTTGTGTTCCTAATAGTTGTAAAAGCAAATGAAAATGGCAGAAACGAACAAATAACAAGATGGATGTTGTTTCTTCAAGGTTTTATTCAAAGTGTCAAAATAACTGCACAAGCAATGCTGTTGTACAGCCATGCTGATCAGAAAGTCTCTGATGATCAGAATTCTTTATTGGCACTTTCTAAAGTTATTATATCAAAAAACTTCATTGAAAGTCTTGACATAAGTGATACATTAATTTGCATGGACTGTAGGACCACTGGAAATAAAGTAGCTGAACTTTCCAAAACAAAAAAGTTGATTAAAAGTTTTGAAGAAATGTGCAGTAAGAGTGAAGTAGTACCTTTATCTCCTTTGGCCTTGGAGCTTAAGTCAAAACTAAGGCAATTCTCTGATGCCCCATGCCAGTTTAAAGATGTTATGAAACTTGTACAAAAGCAATCAAGATTTTCCTTCGCTGATGGAATAATTAATATGACTTATTGCAGTCTTTTACCTGAAGTACCAGAATTAATGGAGAGTCCTCTGAAAGAGTTACATATTCAAAACTACATCATGCTGCAAAAACCATCAAAAGATTGTATGAGTTGGTGGATAATTCCTGAAGCTGTTCAAGAGGACTTATTCAGTAAAGCAAGTGCATTGTTCTGTAAAGCAAGTTCAGCCAACTTAACTGAACAAGTTCAGAATACTGGAGTAATACCTATTTCAACATTAGAAAATAAATTTGAAAGCATGAAAGCCAATTTTAAGTTTTCAGTGTTTTTAAGTTATCTTAAAGATATGGAATATTGCAGACTATTTAAGTCTGACCTAGCTAACCAAATTTTCGGTGAGAATACAAAATTTGTAGGTGATTGTCTGTTTTTTCCCGGCCTTGTTAATAGCTCAAGAAAAGATTCCACTTATGCATTGACCGATAACAGTAACTGTAGCTTTTTCTTCAGTTTGCTGTTGCACACAAAAGGAAGATTAAGCCTGCATTTTCTTCATAATCTTTTGCTTCGTTTGACCTTTCAACATTCTGAAGAAATTGATAGCATATTTAATCGCCGCATGTCTTTGTGGATCAATGGAATTTATTGGAGTTCAAAAGACGGAGTTGAAATTTCTGTTGAAGTACAAGAGTATAAAGATGTTATTGTATTAGCTCGTGGTCCTGATCGTAAAAATGTAGCCAAGCATGCTTCTAGCATCTTGAGCGCGATACTAAATGTCGAGGAATACTTGCTTGATTGTGGAGAACAATGTCCACCACTAGAAAAATATTGTCTTTATCCCATACCCAAAGACTGGGATAGCTTTAACCGAAGTTCTAAAAGAATTCCAATTTCTGAAATGATGGATAAGTTCATGGAAAATCCAGATAGTAGGTCCTACTTCTTGAATAAGGATGGAACACCTCCTGTGCCCTTTGGTCAATTATTACCAGTGGAGCCATACATTTTATTGAAAAAAGAAACACTAAATGAGCTTAGAAGTTTGTCACCATATAGTGAACACCTACTTAAAGATGAGTATATCCAAGACATTTTGGACAATTCTTGTACAACTTACGAAGATCTCTGTAATACTCTAGATCTCTATAGTATATTTAAAGGAAAAAATCTGGCCGATGGGATTAGAAACAAATTTCTCAGCCAAGAAGAAAACACAAAAAAGTAATAGTTTGAGTACACCCTAGATTACAAATGATAGTTACACTTAAAGTTCACTTTCACACATTCTATTTATACTTTAGTTCTCATGCATTACTTTTGTAGTCATAGTTTCTACCACTCTTTTGTGTTCATGTATAGCTAAACATCAGTCACGAAATTTTCTTGTACAAATATTTCATTAGATAATAAATAATTTAGCTGAGAATGCAATTAGCTCATGATGAGCGGTTTTTGTGCTAGTTTGATGTTTGGTCTTAGTATTCACCCTATGATAGCTGACCACACGCCTACTAAAATATTTCGGTACAAACTCAAACTCGAGTCTCAGCTTGACTTGTTCTTTGTGTCTGTGAATACTTTAGAGCTAATATTTCAAAATAGTTTAGTAGAGAGGGAACAACAATCTGTGTTTGATTGCTGTTTATTGTCGGGAGCGCTGGACTGTTTGCTGCATGAAGGTCATCCAGGTGTCACATGTACGAAAGAGTTACCGTGAATGCAATGTGTGTGTTGGTACTGGATGGTTGCCCCTTCCATACCCTCAAGGTTAGCAACTTATCAAACAGCTTCGTTTATCTAGCTTTCATTAACACTGGGAGTGGTGTATGTAGCTTTTAAACGGTTCGGCACTGGGAGTGGGTGTGGCTTATTTTAATTAAAATACATAAAGTGATGTGATAATTAAAAAGACATTAGAAGTGACAATGATAAAAGTAAGATTAGGTAAAAATAATTGAATGAGCATGCTATGAACTCATTGAGAATAGTGTGGATCAATTGATCTCAATGCTCAATGACAATTTGAAGTAAAACTTGCTGATATCCCCCTCCCCCCCAGGTAAAACATTGATGAGAAAGCAGATCACATACTTTTTTCCAGCAATATTTGGAATAGTAAATGTTATTTCAACAGCTTCTTGATGCAATACTTTTCTCATTGCTTTTAAACCAACACTATCATTTTTTCAGTAAAAAAACAACAACAAAAAACAACAACAAAAAACAACAACAACAACAACACACAAACAAGTAAATTACAACAACTTTTACTTACTAAAGTTTAGACTACAAAGTTGGATATTTGTCTCTTTATCTTTGTAGCCATAACAATGGTGTGGCACAAAGCTACATATCTAGTTTCGTCATAATATGAATGGCCACAATCTATCCCACCTGGCTGGAAACTACTTGGAACTTCTTGTGCAAAAAAGATTTCTTGAGGAAATGGAATCCAAGCGACTGATAAGGTTTGTCCGGGACAGGATCACACTGAAATAACCTTTTCACTCTAGCCAGGAAAAAGACCAGCAAAATGAACTAATAGCGGCGTATTTTACTAGCATGCGCACACATGTATAGTTCAATTTTTTAATTTCAGTTTTATGAACTTTGAACTCAAGTTTTAGGAAAAAAAAGAAAAAAGGTCCAGCCTTGAGCGGAGTTGTCGATATGCTTGCTACAACCCTGTAACTATGTTGTTAAGCCCTTGAGTACCACTATTACAATGCCTTCTCTTTTAAATTTACTTGCAATCATACAGCTCAGTAGTTTAGAGAATCTGCCATTATACATCTTTTTGCTCTATCTAATTGGAAGACTTCATTGAAGAAATCTATGCAGTAAAACAAAGTACTAGAAATAATTATTGAATTAAATAACTAGGCACATTACAGTAGACCCTCAGTTATCCGAACTCTCGCTAATCCAAACACCATTTTTGGGAATTATAATGATATTCATTGGAATTTTGCTGCGCATTAAATAGATAAGAGATGACCCCATTCAAAATGACTTATTTCGAATATCCGAACATTTCAAATATCCGAACAACCCTCGGTCCTGAGGTGTTCGGATAACTGAGGGTCTACTGTACTATGTAAGCAATAAAGCTACTAAATATACTGTGTGTTAATTTTCATTCCACTTGGCTCCTTTGCATTGGACACTCGCTTGTAGTGAAATCAAATTGGAGCCCAACTATTCCTTTAACTAAAATGTTTCAGTTAGCCATTGTATTTTAGTCAAATTAAATTTTATCAGCATTCTCGTTTATTTTCAATAAAACAATTTGTGCCAAAATTTACATTAAATTAATTCTGGGAGATTTATAAAACACTATGAATGCTTGATGGTATTAAACAGAATAAAATTGTTTAAAAAAAATACTTTTAAAGAACCTAATAGCAACATATACTACTAATCTGGTGGAGTGGCAGAGTCCTGTTGTTGCTTGGCTGGTGTGGACGGAGAATGGTTAGATGTAGTAGCTTCCTCTAATGAAGTAGACAACATCGCCACATTCTGAGAAAAAAATGAAATAAAAAAAGGAACAATAGTGTTCACGACAGTACAACAAAGATGAATTCGCTACCAAACAATATCTTAAAACTAAGACAAAGTGCTTATAAAGTATACTGTACAGGTTTTAAGGATTAGGTTTCTTTACAAGAACTACTAACACAAACTGTCATGTTGAGTGGCTCGAAACTGCACTATCACTTGTGATTCATTTTGGTGGTTCAACGTATAGTACTTAATAAATTATTTGTTTCACTCCTAGTGTTTATATGCATCCTAAACCATACCAACCTCTTGTAAGTGAATGTTCTTCATAAGTGCCTCCTCCAGTGCTCTTTGCATCTTGCGGTTGATCTCTTCTAAAGTGTCTTCCCTGGTCTTATTCCATGGCATTAACTTCATGGGAGACAGCTTATCCACCATGCTAGTCTTCTTGGCCGCTCCTGAACTAGGGGTGTGGTCTGGTACAAAGACATGCGAGAAAAGGAAGGTGGAAAACATTTCATGAAATACTTGTCACCTAGATATCACTGATAATTGTATGTATTTGTATCACTAATTATGTACCAGTCATTCTCGGCTGAATTTTTTTTATAAATAAGGACGGTATGGACAAAATACACTGCATACAAAACCAGCACCATTAGCAATGGTTAATTACCTGCTTTAGTTTCCATGAAATAATATTTGATAATTTCAGATTTCTGAATGACATCTTGAGCCAGTGCAGACCCAGTGTTCTCTAAATGGTGCACCTAACACATACATACACACACACACACACACAAACAAACAGTCTTATTTGGCATCCACGTAACCCTGTCTAGTCCAATCATCCTTACTTTTTCCTCCAGTGCCCATTTCTCTTTCTGTAGTTCAGCCACTCTGGCCAATAGTTCCTGAGTTTCCTCACTCACTCCACCTGTACTTGTGCTACTCATCTGCAAACAAGGATATTTAATCAAATGTTAAAAATTTCAACCCTCGATCCTCTAAATCTTATCATGCAATTATAAAATTATCACATTTCCACGTTTTTGATGCTATGTTTCATCTCGCACCTGGTATATATCAGACCCTGACGTGGCTGGCTCCATAGAGTCCAATTTTAGAATGCCACGCATGGATGATAAACTACTCTCTCTACAAACACACAAACACACACACACACACACACACAGAATAAATAATTGAACACACACACAAGTCCTAACACACTTGCAACAACTACAAGTTATTATTTGCTGTTCACCTGCTGTGATTGGACGATGTCTCATGACTGAATTCCTTTCGCATTTCTACCACTGTGTCAATAAAAATAATTATTTTTACCGACAATAATTATCGCCTATAGGCTTGCTATAACGCATACCTTGCACCCCTCTGAGGGCAGACAGCTGTTCGTGAAGTTTCTCTTCCTTCTTCTGCATCTGCTGAACTTGCCTCTTCAGATCCTTGATCTGCAATCCAAGTCATCATCACTTCTAAAATTAGAAACCATACTTATTGCTCTTAAAGGGAGACTGGGTTGGTTTTAAATTTTTTTGTTCTTCTGGCTGAAAGTCTAGGTTATATTGTGTCACAAAAATATTTGAGATTTTCCTGTTATTAGTTTCTTCAATATTTGGACTAATACAGTAGCAGACAAAATAAAGTTCCGAATTCCGTTCCATAGAACGGCCATCGCATAATTAAAAAACGGGGGGGGGGGGGCAACAACAGTACGCCATTTGGTTTAAAAAAAAAAAAGAAGAAGAAAGAATAAAGGCAGGTTCGTTCAAACACATTACTGTCTTAATCTTTCTTGTTCACTGCATGTCTCGCTCACAGAAGTATAAAAAATTGTTTATCCAATTAAATGTTCTGATTTTTACAAGCTCCTGGAGGTGGAGCTTTTCGGCCAAAAAACATTGAAGCCGTCCTAGTCTAAGATGTCTCACGGAGAATTGTTAGCTCGACTACTGTATAGTATCGATGTTTTCTTGATGTTAGGACCTTCTCAGGCCTAAATTTTTTTACTCTGGAGATCCATCAGTAGCTAACAGAAGACCTACGAAGTGCGGACTTGGTTATAGCTGTGTGCCCATCAAAACCTTGGTCAGCAGCTTTACTGAAGCAAGTTAAATTTTTGTATGAGCACTTTTGATACAAGGCCTTAGCTTGCTGGCATAGCTATGGAAGAGTTCCTAGCTAGAAAATATCAATGAATCGACAGAAAAGCTTAACCGTTTTTTTTTTTTGTCCACATTGTTTTAGTAAATGGTGTCGGCCATTTAGTCAAAACGGTATAGAATGCAATGGTAAAACTACAGCAAAAAACTACTGTTTTACGTCCGTAGCACGGAACGGAATCTGGAACTTTATTTTATCTCCTACTGTAGTTGCCTTCATGCTTACAACTCACTGACCAGTGCCTGCGACTTTCTTTCAACAATGCGAACATTTTCTTGTTTGTCCTCCATTTTCCCCGACAGATCCACTAACTTCTTCTCCTTCTCCTCTAAATTACACTTGCATTCCTCCAACTCCTGACTGAGAGACTGTAGAAAATAGATAAAACACACATCATATATTATTGTATAATCGGCAAATACAGTGTCTGCGAAATATTTACCTGTATTAGGTGAGGGTAAAGGTGACAATACGAAAAAGAAAAAAAAAGACTACATTCAAACAACAAAATGAATGTGTGGGTGGGAGGGAAGACTAGACTTGTGTGTTAGTGATATTAATATGTACATACCTACTGACATACTATACGAGTGTACATGTACGAAGCTCACTTGGCTAATACACATCACATGCAATATCAGCTATCTATATAATAATATGCTTGTATGTCAGTAACGACGACGACCAACGGTGTGTATTCATGAATAATTCATAAGCTCAGACCAAAGTACAAAGAGAAGGCAAAAGGCGATTAATTATATAAAGTTGTTGGAATTGGCGAGGTAAGGCTGTGTAATTTTAAAGGAGAACGGAAGAGAAGGGAAAAAAGGTGCGACATTAGCTAATGGTAACTAAAATACGGGTGGAATCGACAGTAAAGGCTGTTTCAGTTTCAAAAAGGAAGGCGAATGTATGAAAAAGAAGGCAACAGTTTGAAAAGCACAAGTCCACTATCATGATAATAGGACAGAGAGATTCAGAAGCAAGAGCGGTAGAAAGGGGGATAAAAAAAACTGAGATTGTTAAGAAAAAAGAGAGCAGGAGAGGTAAACTTGTGTAGCGTTAACCAATGGTAGAGAATAACTGAGCAAGACAACTACTGCATTCTTATTTTGCAACAAGTCAAGGCCACTGTGTGGCAGGATACTTGCTAGTACATAATAACAAGCGATAAAAACCTACCAATATTAGTACATTAGCATATGCTGATCATGGTATCAGCATATAATTGCTAAAACACTGTTTAATTACTTATTACCAAACAGTATTATATGATGTATTAGAGACTATAAAGATTTACATGAAATTTAAAGAGCAGCATCTCCTATTTACACAATCATTTTTTGACTTCCACAAACTTAACCGAAATTGAGTCCAGTACATGTATAGAATCAATAAAGTAGCTCAAAAGCATCTAAATTCCTTTACACTGCTGGAAGTCATCCAAAGGCTTGAGGTTGCATGCTTTACACACCTGAGTTTGTAACTGGTGTTCCTGAGTGAGACAGTCCACTGCATCTTGATGTTGAGTCCTTTCTTCCTGAAGTTGTGTCTGTAGTGAGTCTCTCACCTCTTCCACTTCCTCTACTCTCTTTCTGGCCTCCTCCGACTTCTCCCTCAGGACACCCAACTCTTCCAGGGACTCTGTCAACTTCCAATTCCTAGACTGTGAACAAGCGAATACTCTTGAAAACATTGAAAAAATATATGATCCAATGTATTGCGTACATTGTTGTAGTCTACTGTGTAACGTTACTGGGTATAAGCACCCAGGCATGCACCAACAGGTATTTATTGCCAATAAAGTGGCTGGCAATAATTGTTACTCCACAATGAAATTTTAAAAAAAATTGACGGTAATTAACCTTGTGCAAATTCTTGCATAATAAAAAAAAACTAAAAAAAACAAAAAAACTCTGCCAGATGGTATTAAGTACATAAGTGTCCACCAGGTGATTTTGTAAGTGAATGGTTGTGCCAGTGGGTGCATACCTGGTAGACTACGGTATGTATGTATATAGATCATCGAGGAAGATGAAGGAACTGACTTATATTATTATTGCTAATTCGCCTTAGTAACATACCTGTTCCTGTTGTAACTGTTCTTCTAATTTGGAAACTTCTTCCTGGACAGAAATATGTAATAAATATACACAATTAATAACTTTCGAAGTCACACCCTTTGCATTGCAGCTCTCTGACAAAACTGAAACTGACCTTATGCTTTTCTTCCAGGGAAGCCACCTTGTTCTGCAGGTCTGAGGATGTCTCTTGAGACTGTATAGCCATGCTGTCTATCAGGGTCTTTCTTTTCTCTGCTACCTGTATACCATTAGTACTTATTACATGAGGCAGAGTGTGATATGGTGAGATATTTCATGAGCAGGCTAATTTATTTCACGAGCCAGAGTCGAGTGAAAATAAAGCCTGAGAGTGAAATATTTTACCATATCACTCTGCCCAGTGTAATAACACTGTGTGATAACTGAGATATCTCAAGGGTCTTGTACCTAAAAATAACACGTGGAATAAATATATTTATTCCACGACTAGGTATCTTCACAATGATATAGGTACGTGGCCATGAAATACCTCGTTATTATATGGTGTTATCTCGCTGGGAGAGCCGAAAACACAACATAATCACCAAGAACCCAGATAAATAATATGGGCAAATACTGCCCTAAGCAATTTCCTGTTTACTTTAATGCATCTCCTATTCGTATATATAGTAAAATTGGACACAGTTCAGTACAACAAGTTGTAGGCGATAGGGCTGAAGAATATTGCTGTAGCAATCCCGATGGAAAGAACTGAAGTGATGGTAACCGAGTCTATACGCAGCGGAGTCTCAATACAAGGTTGGTGGAATTGTCGGAGCTGGTACCGGTCAGGTATCTTTAAGTCACACCCTGTCTTCCTAACCCTTACTTCCTTACCCTGCAAGTATAATAGAAGGATGTTATTTGAAGTGACTGCCTCAGACTAGTACACTACAGTTATAATAAGTTATAGCTCAGAGACCCGTTTGTCCACCTGCTGCTTCGGGGTAACTGGTAGATTTCTTTGGCGCCAAAGTTAATTGATCCGCGTAGAAATTGAGAGCTGGCCACGCGTGAATAGATTGCTTGCGTGGCTCGGGTTACGGGGGGTTCTGCGGTATTATACTGAATGATTAAACGACTACAGGTTTCAGTGGCAGGGCACCCTTAAGATCTGATATGAGTTTACACTAAGTGCATATTGCCACTGAAAAAAGAAAACACAGTTGTTGGAGTGAAGTCCAACAAAATACATTCAACAAACACACCATGAATGAATGAATGAATGAATGAATGAATATACAGGGTTTCATACAGAGGGGAGCTGGCCCTAAGATCTCCTCCCTCCCAAAGTTTATGCATGTGAGACAAAACATTAATCAGTGTGAATGTACACATTCTCATATTAAGCACATGCACCTAGGTACATACTATGGGTTAAAAATGGGTGTGGCTAAGTACACACAGAGTCTCCCTCCCCCAGCCAAAAATCCTGCACGTAACCTGGTATGACATATGGACCAAACACACATATTATATACATTAATACACGTACCGTAAATATTTTTCCAGTGCATGCACGCCAGTAACTAGAAGCACTCACCTTCTGTAGAGCCTCCAGTTCAGCCATTAAGACATGTTTCTCTTCACTGGTCTGTACCACTTGATCAGCCAACTGTTCCTGGGACATCCTAGCTTCCTGCATAAACACACAACCACACCAAGTCATCTTAACTCCACCCCCTCATTTATTAAATTGTTCCGTATTTTTGATAACCGCCCTTCTTTCTTACAAAGAGTAATTGTGAGCAAATCCAAAGCCAGTAAGCTTTACATGTTAAAAGAGAACTACTGTGTGCATTGTACATGTATGTATGTGATATTTCTCTATGGCCTGTAAGTTAACTTTCTTACTTCCAGCTGTGTTTTCAGGTCCTGGTTAGTCTTTTTGCCCTCAGCCAGAAGTGCTTTAGCCTCTTGGAGCTCCTTACCCAACTCCATTGCCACACTATCTTGATCAGACTTGTCACGCACTAGAAATTCCTTCTCCTGCAATACAACAAATAAATGAATAAAGGGTTGTGTATGAAAAAAAAAAAAAAAAAAAAAAGTAGCCAGAGAGCCATGCCAGACAATTTTTACACACTTTTCACATCCGTGATGACCCTGTACCCACTGGTCTACCTCAGTGCCAGTCTCACCTTCTTCAAAGTCGCACAACTCAGCGTGAGTTCTTCGTTCCTCTGCTTCAAAGAGTCGAGTTCTCTCTGCACCTCCTCACTCACATTACTCACCTAGCAAACACACATACACACAACAGGGACATAATTACAGGGTCACTGGATAGAATGAGGACAAATTATATAGCTTCATTGAATGGTGTAATCCGCTACTCCAACTAGAGTAAGGTATGCCGTAAGCACACGTTTAGGATTGCACATACATAAACACCCAGTTATTCAAACATGTATCGTCCTCCATTTTGATTGCCTCGTGCCTCACCAGTTTGCTGGCCTCCATTTCCTGAGTCATCTTCTGCACTCTGGTAAGGAGACTTTGTATCTCATGATCCTTGGATCTGGCCAACTCGTCCAGTGTGGCTCTGTGCTCATGAAACTGCTTCTCTTTCTCCTCCTGTAGCTGCAGAAAACTAATACAGCAAACAAACACACACATGCACAAAGAAAGAAATGTATGTATATATATATATATATATATATATATGTATACAGTAGACCCTCAGTTATCCGAACCCCATTTATCCGAACTCTCGCTATTCCGAACACCATTTTGGGGAATTATAATGATATTCATTGGAATTTTGCTGTGCATTAAATAGGTAAGAGATTGAGGCCCCATTCAAGATGACTTATTTCGATTATCCGAACATTTCAAATATCTGAACAACCCTCGGTCCTGAGGTGTTTGGATAATTGAAGGTCTACTATATATATATATATATATATGTAGTCAATGCTACAAGCCATCACACTATCACACTGGTCCTGTACAATCGACACTAAAATATGTACTCTGACAAATAATAGATAATTAGATTACAATAACATTGCAAAATTGTTGTTTGTTGTTTGTTTTCTTAGGCAATACAGTACACATTAAATATAGCACATATTATGAAACTGCACATCCCATAGTTTATTAATATTAATCTAGAGTACATACATGTATATGCTTTCTCACCTGTCTTGCTTCTTCTTCAACTTTTCTGTTAACTAAACAGATCAACATTTGAAGATTTAAATGATAGCATCTAATGTCTCCACCAGCCCATTACCTTGGTAACACTGGATCTCAGCTCCGCCTCTTGAGTGTTGAACGACTCCTGCAAAAAAAATTAAATTCATAAGTACGTAGGTCTACTGGCTGGTTACCAAAACAGACACTGTAGTACAATGAATTTCTGTGGTTTCTCTTCTGTTTAGTGTAATAAAATGAAGGGGAAAAAAAATCCATTAATCATCTCTAGTATTCTACAGCAATTCACCTAACATGTGCACTGCTCTATAAAATAATAGTTTGATCTAGACTATTTGATGATCTAGGCTATTTGACATAAAGCACACACTATTTCAAGTGTTACTGAGCTAGCTACATTCTTGGGTTACAGCTCCATAGAATGACACCTCTTAAAACCACACTATAATTCTTATTTATTTCAGTGTTATAAGCTATAAGTTTTAGAACCTGGTTCCTGTTATTGAGAATAATAACAGTGGACAGTGCAACTCACCAGTTTGGGAAAATGAAGTGAAACTAAATTGTAGCACACAAAAAGCACTTCAATTATATCATAATATGCTGATATGAATAAAGCTTTCAATGCTTGAAAAGCAGTCGTTATCACAATTTAACAAACATTATACTTAGACGGAGGCAACATGAATACGATAAACCTCTAACTTAGATACGTCCATTGCCAATACTCTGGACTCAGAATGAGATGTACGCATCTCTAACTAACCTGGCAGTCTGACAACTTCTCTTGTAACAACCTCTTCTCTTCCTCCTCAGTCGACAGTTTCAACTCTAGTTCCATCACTACAATACACACATAGGCACATGATATAAATCTTTACGGATTCAATAAATTTTAAGAGACACACAAACAAACATACATACACACGTACAATGTGTGTCATAAATATTACAAATTTTATAATATGGGAGTAGTCATGTTGTTATTCTTGTAAGTCATTTTGTTCCATTGGACAAGTTCCATTTAGGATTGAAATTGCTGTGAATAATAGACTTGTTGATTGCCACACTGTCTTCTCTACATGCATGAAAAATGGCCCAGCTTATCAGTCAATTCACTTCCCTTTATAGCTAGACACTCCTCCATAACTATGTACATCAGCAAAGCTTAGGCCTTGTAGAATTTGTTAAATGCACCGAAGATTGTGCTAAACTAAACAACTAAAAAAAAGTGTCTTGCTTTGATTAAGCAGGCTGACTAAAAATCTGACAGATACGCTGTTTTAAGCAAGTCCTACTTCATAGGCTTTCCTCCAGCTATACAAGGATTTATTTTATAGCTTGTCTCTAGAGCCAGCAAAAAAAAAAAAAAAAAAAATTGGAAGGTTATTTTCATTTTGTAAAAAAAATTTTTTTGTTGATAAACAAGGCAGATGGTGAAGGGGAAAATGAAACCAGTAATACGGTCAATCAAAACTGCTTTTTTTAATCTTTTTTTTAAATTTATTACCAATATTCATTACGTCTAACGTCTCCTTTTTATTTTTTTTTACTCTTTTGGTCCCATCATGTAAAGAATTTGGAAATTTTGTTAAGGCATTTCTACACGTGCCTTAATTGCATAAACATATGTACTGTATGCATACATGATCAGATGAATTCACACATGACACACATAAATATATCCATACATATACACATTCATACATAATATACGTGTATGTATATCATTCCCTCACCTCTATCATTTACTGGTACTCCGGTGTCAACTTCACTAAAACACACCACACATACAATGTATTACATACAAAAATGTATGTAAATATAAAAATGTATTTTAAAATGTATTGTTAAGGTGGGTGCCAACTCACTTCTTGCCCTCTCTGTCTTGTCCCCCACTTGCTTCCTTGAGTCTATCCTGCAGAGCTACACAGCAAATGTATGCACATATATTTATAATAGTGTTGTCATCCAATTTATACATGCAAACTCGTATATTCGTCATGACGTGCACTCAATAAATGAAGAGCTGTCTCTTACCTTTTGCAACATGCACTGCTTATTCAATT
>WLWD01005821.1_pt1 | contig 43764 bp, 25 predicted proteins | sample 6712731 | NCBI WGS metagenome assembly WLWD01 (sample SAMN12718690, study PRJNA576275) | sponge metagenome | isolation source: marine sponge | host: Mycale hentscheli | place: New Zealand: South Island, Marlborough, Capsize Point | collected 2014-11-01 | reverse complement strand
CCCTCCTCTTTATTGCTGTTTTTGTCCTAAAGGATTGGTGTGTGTGTGTGTGTGTGTGTGTGTGTGTGTGTGTGTGTGTGTGTGTGTGTGTGTGTGTGTACATGCCCCCTCATTGGGCCATCACCTTGTCGTGGTGGAGGGACTTGAGTGTACCAATGAACCTCGGAGCTATGTTACCTTGGAATCTAGTATTCCTTTGTAGGGTCACCCATGGTGAACAGGTCTGAGGGGAGGTTCCAGACTAAGCATGGTCCAACCAAGCACACTGGAGTAGGTGGGTACAAGACCAGGGCATTGCCTCATGGTGCCACATGGACCCAATTCCAGTCTGTTCCAGCTACGGAGGGTTTGCATCCATCCTAGCTTTTCCATCTGCACGAGAAGTGGTGCAGTCTATCCTGCAGCTCAGTGCTGGTTGCTGGCTGACCAGATATTGGTATAAAATCCATTATGATCTTGAGCTTGTGCCAGTGATGTGCTGTGAGTATGGCTGTCCTGCTCCCCCCTATCTTGGGAGGCCAGGTGACCAATCATTCGCAGTGGAAGTCAAGTCAAGTCAAGTGTGTACATGTGTGTGTAAGTATGTGAGTGTGTTTGTAAGGTACCATAACACAATCAGGTCATATACATATCACTTCACTAGCATCATCACTGCAAGTTATGTACATACCTTCAAGGACATGGTTGGCTGGTTTGTTGTTAGTAGTGTGGTTAATTTGGTTGGAGATAATATGTTGTGGTTGTGCTACATATTGATGAGACAGTAGTAGGAGTAGGACTACCCAAACACTAGAACACCACAGAAGTATTTAATTCCTGTTGTCAACCCCATATTTTTTCAAGCCATAACAGACCCTCTTCTGAGGTGTGTACATGCATGTGTTTGTGTGTGCATATGATGAAGGTCATAATCTAAACTATATCTGTGTGTGTGTGTGTGTGTGTGTGTGCTCAGTTGTTTGGCTGGAACAAGGATAATGTCATAGCAACTGGCTCCTCAGATGGGATAGTCAAGTGAGTTTGGGGTTCCTTATCTATCATCCTTTTTTCTGACCTTCTTTTCTTTTCTTTTCTTTTTTTCTCTTTTTTTTTTCCTTCTTCCCTGCCTGCCTATATTGAACTATGGTGTGGACAAAGTGGAACAAAAGGGTTACCATTAACACACTGCTGACTCAAAATTAGAACGTGGAGTCTAGTTTTGGCCCAGCTCACAGTCATTCATTCAATTGCTCTCTCAACAACTAATTTTAACAATGAGATGTGAATTTTTAAGGGGGGGAGGAAGAGAGAGGGGTTGCAGAGGAGAAGGCTTATTTTTGCCATAATCACTAGAATAGTCCAGCCATTTTAAGGATGGACCCAAAACTAATAGCAAGAAAGTACTTCTCAGCAGTTTTCTCTTTAAAAAAAAATGAGCTTATTAACATACTGCAAGTCCTAAGAAATCAAACTAGGGGAACACCCTGAAATTGACTCTCGTTGTTAAAACAATATTTGCATCAAAATAATAGAAGATAAAGATAGGTCACTGGGAAGAATAATTTACGCATCACGTTTCTTGGCCTTACATTATTACTGATTTTGGATTTTGCTGCTCGTATAATGAAGCCATTGGAAAAGGAAGGGGTAGGATGCAAATACTATTTTGGGTACCCTTTATCTCCTGAAAGAGACATTGATAGTTATGATGTATCGTTGCTTTAAACATAGGGAGCCAGTATGCTGTGCTGTGCTGTGGTGGTGTTACCCCAGGACAGCTCTGGTCCATGATGACATTTTTGAGGAAATGGTGAGAGATTTTTTTAAACTAACTACTAAAACTTTGATTTGACCCAATGCTCCCTCGCACACACATGCACCAACACACATTCACATACATGCACAAGATCCCTGATGATGTCATTTAAATTTAAAATTTTTAATATTTGTTTTCCTGTTTATGTTCTACTTGCAGGATGTGCTCTATGGAGAAAAGGCATCAGTGAAGAAGATAATTGTCTTCTAAATTAACTACCACACAATTTTGATATTGTTATATTTATCTTATATACTGTTGACTTATTTAATTTTATACAGAGACTGATTTTATTATAAGAAATGTTATTTAAAATTGCATATTATTATTATTATTATTATAAATTAATAAATGAATTAAGAAATGAGTAAATAAAATAATGGAAAATTTATTTATTAAATATGATGAATAAGTTAGTTGCCTGTACTGCCTAAAATTGCTGCCGTATTTCCCGTTGTACCACTACTGACAGCCGCTGAAGGAGGAACTGTGTAGAGCGGGGGTCTCCCGTGGCCAAGTGGATGCGTCTGCCTAACTTCTCTAGAAAAGATAGGGTAGAGGGCCCTATAGCGCCTGAGGTCTCTTATGGCGACAGGCTGTATAATAAACTGAGGTGCCAGATGTGCATACTTGGCAGACTTCCTGGATGCAACACCTCCAGCCTTCAAGGTGGCCCGACTTTCATATGAGGAAGCAAAAGTATCAGGACATGTTGCATCCCAGACCAGAGGATGACCTGAACTCCAAGGTACTAGGGTCATGCCATCTGGTCTTTGGCCATCTGAGCATGAAAGGCCAGGGGGTTCGAGCCTCGAAGGGATCCCAGCTGTGGAAAGCGAACGCTTTATGATATCATTAAGGGATGCATGTCGAGAATGCCTTCCCTCGCTTTTCCGGCAACACAGTCCATGAAGGCCGAGTGAGGAGACCTCAGCACCGCAGAACTGGCAATGATGGGGGGCACAGATGGCAGTGCCGAGTCTCAGGCCGACAGCTATCCGAAGTGAGGGGTTATCTAAACGGAGGCCAACGGAGGAGATAGGGAGAGCCTGCAACCAAGCCCCTGCATATTATTTATTTTATATTTTTAATACACTCCCAATTTAGATATGCGATCGAATGGTTTAATATTGGTACACATAAAATTCTGCGGCATATTATAAACAGAATAAAAATGAATCCCTAGCCCTAGCCCTAGCCCTAGCCCTAGCCCTAGCCCCTATTTTGATGCACTGGCCTTCTGAATGGTAAATCTTCCATTGAGAGACCAACTCATTGATTATGAAGTATCTTGGACAGTACGATAAGGTGTTTGGTATTCGTTTTGTTTTGTTTGTTTGTTTTTATAGTAATGCATTAAACTATCCGACTGATTCACATACATTACAGTGATAAAGTGGCTAACAGCACCAAACAGCATTTTTCTAATCTTACGATGATGGATCTTTTAAGCCTAGTACATACATAAAATTGTTGTACATTGTCATGAATAAGAAGACCTCACATGCCATGAATTGCTAACAATAGACATAATCACTCACTGCACAATTTGTGACACTCTCTCCTGTGAACTACTGTAGTCTGTCAAGCTTGTAGCAAACTGTTTTGACTACTTATTACATAATGATTATTATTTTTATTAACAATAAAGCATAGGGAGCCCAAGCCATTGACAGAGTTAATTATCGTTATAAATACCATTGCATTCAATTGTATCATCATCAAACTCTTTATCCCAATTATTAGTCTTGTGTATTATAACCAGACTATCCTTTCCCTCTTTTTCATCCCACTTGGGCCATTTCAATATGCAACATCAATATACCTAACACAACAACAATAATAAAGCCAGATGTAATGAGGATTTGTACTTTGCAGCACTGAATTCGAAAGGATATGTAATTTCATTTATCCGATGTGTAATTAGTTGCGATTGTACTTACAAATTTATATTACAAGTAAACTACTGACCAGAACGTACTGTAAACATTGATTGAATGTTTTTGTTGGCAAAATTGCAAGTTATAATATACTTGCTTAGTTTGGATGATATTCAATTTAGAAAGCTTGGTAATTGGAGCTTTATTCAAAATAGATGAACAGAAAGTTAGCTGTAGTAGGTAAGCCCAGCCTATTATGTGAGCATTTATAATAAAAGTACATTTTGTGCATTCTTCAGTCTTAGAATTACTCCATACACTGTAATTAATATCAGCAATTTGATTTTATTATCATAAATACCATTGTATTGTTGTTGTTGTTTTTCTTTTTTTCTTTTATTTTGTACCCAATGATTCATACAGCTTTACTGTGTACATATATATCGGCTATTAAAAATGAATGATAACGTTTGAAAATAATAAATTATTTTACATAAAAACTAGAATGATTCTTTAAAAAAAGCTCGGCATAGACAGTTCAGAAGTGAATGGAAAAGTACATAGTGGAATCTGTGAATTTCTGTAATCACTGATGACTTCAGGCAAGACAACTTCAGAGTGGACTGCACTACATAACATAAAACATAAAACGTCGGTAAAATTTAATACATAGCTAACAGTTAGATGTATAATATTTATTGCACCCAGAACATTTTTGCTTGAATATTTCTGCAATACCCCAATATTAAACAATTGCCATTAAATGCTTTACTACATTACTGTACATATGTACATAGTGTGTGAAGTCAATGAATTTTAAATATAACCAGTTATAAATAAACACATTACTATTAGTTGCATGAATGGAATATTTACTTGTATGCTATATTTTCACGAGGCAATGGTGAGTGCAATACAGCTAGCGAGTGAAATGCCAGGCAGTATTTCATGACCAAGGAGTGAAATAAGTATATTAGAATGTTTGAAGAACGTAACAACAAGAGTATACTGCATAAATCTGTAAAATCCTATGTGATCAGGTATTGTAGACATAATTAATATATTTAGAGATAATCGCTGACCAAAAAACACAAAAAAGTTAAAAAACCAAATGTTTCAGCTACAGACTGTAGCCTTCATCAGTGGTAATGATTCAAAAATAAAATAAATAGTTACTATGACAGGTGAAAGGGTGGTACATGTTAAAGCACTTGGTTGGTAACCATGAGTCCTGAGGGTTAGCCTTCTTTTCCATTCATTGACTTCACTTATACTGCCTTTCTTTTCCAAGCACGCTTCCCACTTGAAACATTGCAATAGCTTACGGACAAGTTTATAAAACATATCCAGTATTGAAATATCAGAAAAGCTGCACACCATAGCTATGGGAGAATATCATGATCCGTATCAAGCATTTAACATACATACACACACACACACACACATTATATATAATACTTATAGCACGAGTCTGAGAGTGTGATAAGTGATTTATTGCTGCTTTGATATTTTTTCTCAACTGGTTACAATACAATTTTCTTTGAATTTACTCGCTACGCGCATGCTACTTCGAGAGTTCAATAACAAGCATACAACTCGCATGATGTGGAAATATTTAAGAAAAAAATAAGGCTGCAATATATATATACAATTCCGTAATGTGATGTTTCACCATAAATCATGTCCAATGCTGTTTGTGGCTGGAGGAGGGAGGGAGGGAAGGGGATGGAAGGTAATGATTAGGGTGCATATATCGACAACGGCTGAAGCAACAGCTTTAAAATTCAGAGAGCTCATTGTACTGATGAAGACGAATGTGTAAGTGCACAAAATTTGTTTTGATAGGGCCCGCGTTGTGCCCAATTTTCCTGTAGACGGTCACATTTAATGAGTTGTCACGCATTCAGCTGCTGCGGTCACATAGCAGGATTTCATACAAGTTTTTTTTTATCATTTGGTGCGTGTTTGTGTGTGTGTTTGTGTATGTGTTTTTGTGTGTGTGGGGGGACCTCCCTCTCCCCCATGTATGAAACGAAATCACACATAACATATACTTACTAGCAGAATTTCTTTTTTACCAGCAGAATTAAGTAAAGCGACAGTAAAAATTTCTCCTACCTACACAACTTCTCCCATCCAGTACAAAATGTCTAAGCTGTAAAAATGTCCACGGGCATGTAAGGAGGCACAAACTTTTTCATGGTGTTTGTTTCAAACTCCATTATGTCTATTCGACTTGTACAAGCGAGATGCATAAATTAGTAATAGAATAATTTTGGTGTTCGGGAAAGGGGCTTATCGAGGGTGGCTAGCATAGCTATTCAAACACAAGATAGGGTTTCCCAGCTGTAAGTTTCTAATTGAAGCTCGCCATGAACATCCAATTGAACCCTTCTATGGTCCCACCATGGTGCCATGGGACAATTGACGACATTACTGGACAACACTCATGTAACACAGAAAAATAAGCTCCAACTTGATAATCAGCTGCATTGTACGCGGAAGTTGATTGATAGAACAGAACTTGACACAGCTAATTAAGACTGTTCCGGACAGCACCCATAAGCAGCACGTATAGGCCACAGCATCAAAGTAATCCTATCTGGGCTCTGTCATCTATCACTGAAGACAGAGAGATCTATGCTCAAGAGTGGTGGATGATGTGATTGAGGAATGTATCATGGAAAAAGAAACCAACAACAAACATACTAGCAAAAATATTTGTAACGATGTGCCAACCAATTCTAAATAATGCCCCCAAGGTGCACGTGGATATGTAAAGCATGTGCAACTGACAGTCCAATTATGTAGAACTAGAATACCATATGTGCAAAGCTAATTTGGATAATAAATATACACTTTGTCGTTGAGTACAAGAACTCTAAAAAAAAAAAAACACAAAAAATAACACTAAACAACTACAACAACAACAAAAAAAAAAACACGCTAGGAGGCATAGCTGAGATCAGCTAAATATGTACATATGTGGATCCGAGTAGCCTTGCTGAAGCATACTGTGCTATTCAAAAGAATTGTCAGCTCATTCTTTTACACTCCTATATTAATTTAATAACACGTAAAAGTACCATCTTATCTCTATGTGTTATTTCTGGCTTAAACAAACAAACCATAATCACACTTTCGAAAACAAATATCTACACACTCAAAATGAAGCACACCACTGAACCACACCGACACACTACGTGCAAATGTGTGGCAGTATGTTAGCAAGTGGCAAGTAGAGCTCAATCAAGATAAACTTCAAGAATGTACACATGTAGTGAGGATTTTTTGTGACAAATGTGGAGAACATACATAGCAAGACATGATCAAAACTATTCAACCCTTTCATTCCGGGAGTAGCATTGACGATTAAAAAAAAAATTGTTACAGTGAGCTAGAACCTCAAAATTCAGATTATAGGTGCCCAAGGCATTACAGAAGCTTCGAAAATAGTTTTCACATTTTTAAAGTGCTTTTCGAGTTACCTGAAATCAACGACCTCACGGTAAAAATTAAGTTCGGAACGAAAGGGTTGCAAGGTATTTAGCAATATATCATGACACAACTAAACATATGTATGTACTATTGGTAATACTGCTGGATAGACAGCAATTATATAGTGCAACTACTGGTTCTTGATGTACACCTCATGCCAATCTATAAATGAGCAAGATCAACATGAGGAGACCAATATGGTTGCCCATAAACTTACTTCAATGTGCTGTTCTTGCTCATCTGCCAGATGGACCACAGCAATCCTAGTACACAAATAAAATAAAGTACCAATGAAAAAAGTTAGTGATCATGGCATTACCTGAATAATTTATGTACAAAATTCAAGAATGGACAAAATTTACATTAAAAAAAAACTATACTACATATGTATGTATACTGCATATTAGGCCTCATGGAAAAAATTAGACTGAGGGAGAATGCATCTTTAATGCTTTACAACCAAGGTATTCATACAGAGGGATAGTGTCATCATGTTAGGCAATTTAGCCGATATACTGGTAGCCGATATTTTAAGGTAGATACGGACAAACAATATGATGTGAATTAGTCAAACCATGACATAAAATAATTATTGTTGAGGACCGAAACTTGAGGAATACGGGGCAGTCATCAGACAATACGCCCGGAAGTTGCCATGGTTAAACAATTTCATGTACTATGAGGGGGGGTGGGTGGGATCCCACCCAAGCCAACGTTACCCCTCCCCCCAAACTGAAGTGCTCTCTAATAGAATTAGTAAAAGTGTCCTCCTCCAAAGCCCAAGATCTCCCCTACCTAAAAATCTTTTTGAACGAATCCTGTATGAATCCCTTTCTAAGTAACACAAATACGTGTAGTTCAATAGGAACTGTTTGAATTCTTGAAATGATAAAACATGTGGTAATATTCCGCAGTACACAGGGATCAAGTTTGTGGTGGGTTATTGCACCCCCTTGAGCAAATTTTTTACGGTTATTGCGTCTCCGTAAGGCACACAACAAAAAGTTTAATATTGGACACCACCAGAATATCACGTGTTGTTTGGCACATTAGCACTCACATGTCACGTCACTTGTAATGGTAAAAAAGTGTTGGTTAAGTAGCGGCATAACACACTTTTTGAACTGCGGGGCAAAAACATTGTTTCTAAGGACGACGCACGTGGTGGTACAAGATAGATACGGAATAGAAAAGCCTGTCAGGTAACTCACTCGTTTCCCGTTATAACCAAAAAACACAGCGCATAAGCCCACACTTTTCTATTGCGTATTTTATAATCATACTGGCACTCGTGCTAATATATGGTCCAAACAATTTGTGATATTCTGCAGTTACCCAATGATTATATTGAACTAGCTAATGGTAATAGATTATTGTACTCTAGTTATAGCCCAGCAGTAGTACCTTGGAAGAATTAGTTCACTGTCTTCAGCAGTCATTCCTCCTTTTCAACTGTGAATCAGCACCATCTACTTCATCATTGGCATTGGCCTCTGCAATGAAGCTATTACCACTCTAGAAGTGCCACGCTGCATTAATATATAATATATTCCCTCATAGCACTATAACAAAACAATAAGAACAGCAGAGAAATATATCCATTGCCTGGGAGAGAACTATTGGTGAGGAGAGAACTATTGGTGAATAACATTTGTAATTTATGGTTGCTTCAGAGTTGGGGTTGATTATGATTACAATCGTAATCGATAAGTTATTGCATAATCGTAATCATAATCAAAATCATGTACTACCTCCATTCTCCAGTATCTACACTGGGAAAATATTTAGACCAGAAAGATGACGTCTATCAAACGAACTGTTTGAAAAAAAAATTTTTTTTTGTTGTAACAATCCCTATTTTTCTGACAAATAATCATAATTATATATAATCATAATCAACGTTTCACAATCATACTGTAATCATAATAATCATGTTACCATAACCAACCCCCAAGTGTGGTTGTTACAAAGGTAAAATTATATTTCATTTAATTACGCCAGTGTTAATCTTTCTGGTCTAAATATAGGGGGAAACCCTGATCTGAAACATGCACTGGCCTTACAGTTACTGACTGTGCTCCTTTTAACAACGCACCATACTCGTATGAAAGTCACCGCATGAAAAATGTGATTATTGCCATTATTTATGCGACATAACCTAATCCAAAATGGCATGGGCATGGTTTTGCTGCCTCTTGCTAGTTTTTAGCACTTTGCTAGCTCTTTTTTTGTTAGCTTGTAGCACTTGTTTGGAGGGAGCGACATGAATGTGCTGAACCACACATAGTGCAGGGTTTCATCCAGGAGGGGGGGAGAAAAGGGGGGTATCCCCCCCCACTTATTTTACCTACTCAGAATTAAATTGTTTACAGCACAGCATCAACATTACCTTGGTCAAGTGCTGGCCCTTCTATAGCTATAGCCATTAGTTTTGATAGTGAAGAAAATTGAAGCCTATTTTGAAAACGATTCTGATTTCTACTGTCGCTATGATTTGGATAGCAAAAAGTATTACCAGTACTTAAAATTATTACTTACTCCACTTTAATTTCGACCCCCCCCAAGACAAAAAATTTCTGGATGAAACCCTGCAGTGTACTGCAAATCCTCCAAGAAAACTCTCCTACCATGATTCATAGTGTCTGTTCCAAAATTGGAATAATGGATAATGAACCCCGCCCGCCGGCGCTAGCTTATTAAGGTTGTAACTTACAATAATGTTTGTATGAATACAACAGTAGGCAGAAAAGTGATTCACACATTCGTCTATCCCGAGGTCTATCCCCACAAGTTTATTTGAGCACTACTATACACGTCTACATTTTCAAGACCGATCTTCATAAAATCGGTAAAGGGTAGATTGAATTACATATTTCTTAATAGGGTAAAAGGTTTCTGACGTTATCACGTGAGAAAGCGCACCTGTACGTAAGGAATTTGGCGGTTCATTTGATCTAAAAGGTCTACTATTCACATTCAAAATGTGCCAATTGGTACCGTAACCACGAAATGCTGCAAGTAAGTGAGGTGGGGAAAGGAGAAGTCATTGTTTTATAGGTGTAGCTAAACTAGTGGCAGGCATTGGACGGCATAAATATTAATTTATAGGGAAGGGGTGGGGGTAGGGCTAGGTATAAGAAATACAGTATTTCTGCCAGCAGCTAGCAGCTGTGTTTAATTGATATAGCAGACAAGAATTTTAATGTTGATATTATGAAACCCATTGTGTAGGAGTTATGTATAGACCCTTTACCTAACTTTTTGAGACCCAAGGTGAACTATAGTCTGGTGTTGCCGACCCTTACCTTTTTAAATATTGTGCCTGGGTGGAGGAAAGGGTCTGGGGACTCAAGTACCAATGATCAGATTCTGGTGCTAACCACCAATTTAAAACATTCACCACAGTGGTTGTATACTTCGTCTCAATAACGGTTGAAGAGATTTCACCATAACTTACCAGCCAGATAGTTTGATAAAAGTAACCTGAAGCTGTACAACGGTAGTGACAGTCAATTGCTAAAGGTTTGGGGTATAGCCATTTCTAGAGCTGGTACGTATGAAGTTGTCCACAGACCCTGATAATCCAATTGGCTATACATTATATGTATGTGTTAGTATTTTGCTGTATGCCAAACTGAACTCACCCCCAGAACGGGTCCCTTGACAGATTCATTGATAAACAGTGTATCTTTTTTTTTGTTTCATAGAGACTAGGCTAATTCAACTAGACCCTGTGTACAAGGATAAATTCTTACCATGCAATACAAGCGCCTTCTTATATCAAGTACATGTTGCAAGCGTTAGGGACCTTTCTTGAATAATAGACCGCAAGACTACCAGAGTGTCCACAGTTGGGCTTAATTAGCGCATGCGCAAAAAATTATTTCAAACTGGTTTGGTACTAGAGTCCCCAGACCCTTTCCTCCTCCCCCGCACCATATTAAAAGTAGGTAAAGTGTCGGCAACACCAGACTAGGTGAACTAACACAGTATCAGAGTTCCAAGCAATCTGCACTACATAGCACAAATTAGAAACTAAAATTATATCATTTGCAGCACTGTGCCGGTCTCACAAAAAAAGGTGAATGGTCTCGATATTAGACTAACTCAATTTGGAATTGTAAAATTCTATATTCTATGAAGCAGTTGTAAGTAGCAGCAATTTTGACCAGTAACTGTAAACGATTTGCAAGTTATTCTTTTTTTATTTGCAGTTGTGAGGTTATTCAGTACTTTTTTCTCTAATGAAATAATATTGATTAAGAAATATTGGTATACCATTGGGAGTTGTTGTGTATTTTACAATTTGTAGGGTATTTATATGAGCAGTGGAGGTAATGTGACTTTGCTGAAATTGGTATTTCCCTGCAAGAAGTGATGTGGCATCCCTTATTTTTTAGCCCCTCCCTCTTTCTCCCCAATAATTTTATTGTACTGAAATAGTATTATTTAGTATTGTTTCCGTTAGAAGAATATTTCTCCACCTGTTGTGCTGAGCTAGAAATACCTCTTTTAGTAGAGGGTTAAGCATATGTATAACAATTTGTATGTAGGGTGATGTTAAAGAAGTGAAGTATTGAAAATTCTTATTTGTGATGAAGATTAGGTAAGGGGTTTCGTACTTACAACAGGAATAATAATGAGTCCTATAAAATTTGATATAAGCAACTCTAATTGGCTTTTTTGGGGCCTACCATGGAAACGGTAAAAGGTTTATTGTGCTTAGGGTAAAGGGTGTGTAATGGATTTCATGTTGGTAATTTGGTAAAGGGTTAATGAAATGGGTTGGCAGAGATGAGATTCTGAGTTATTTTCTTGCTGAACTTATTGGTGTTTACTTTAAGAGAGAGAGTTTTGAGTGCTTTAAGTTTACAAATCCACTGAGTCTGTAGTACTATTTTAACTGTTATTCTATTATCATGAACCTTTTAAAAGTCATGTGTAACTTGTGCATGTCAGTCTGGAACCGAGGGGGGTCCATAACAAACTACAAGTCATTTTAATAGACTCACTATATTGATGTCCCCTTACCACAAATCACACAAGCTTGTGACTGGTTGATGGTGTCCATTACTCAGAGCACAGAGAGGCTCGAGTATACTGCTAACCATTTTCTAGAATGAACCCTTTACCTATTTATCCTAATGCCATTGATGTCCTCGCTGTACATGCATAATCTAGGGGTTCCTTTAATGCTGTAAATAACGGACCAGAGTCTATCTGATGTTATACCCTTTCACCATGAATTTGAAAGGACATTTATAATTTTGGCCTGACATGTACTTATGAAAGTACATACCACAATAGCTAGTGCCAAAATTTATCTGACATGATCTTCCAATTTGAATTTGATCAGGTACTTAAGAATTAGACCGAAATTTGATGTCAAAGGGTTTCTGTTCCCATAGTATACATAACCTTTCATTTTTGTTGGACAATGATAATAGTTAATATTAATTTAGTAACCATTTTCATGTGTGTATGCAGGTAAAAGGTTTTGTATCAAGGCGTAATCTATACACAAGCTTCAAAGGACTTGCTAAGTAAGTTGTATATAAGTGTAATAGGGAATGTAAATTCACTCCATAAATGTCTGGAAATGCCAGAAATTGTCCGACCCATCCCATTGTCCCCGGGACCTTGGGGTTCCATGGGATGTCCATCTATTCCACCTATACATACATGTGTGTCTGGGATGGGAAAGACAGTGGGACAGACATGTATCTATAGGTGGGATAGATAGGAGTGAATTAAATTTGCAATATCAAAAAGTACTATCTGTATTGAGGTAAAGGGTTCCCTTGCTTCACACTGTAACTCAGGATTGGTTTACCACGTCCAATCCTTAAGTTTACCAAGTGGGGCTTATGTTTTAAGTGTTCTGAGGCAAAATCGTGTGTTCTTCAACCCTTTTACTGGCAGGTGACTGACCACCAATTCGGTAAAGAATGGAATGGACACATATTTTAAAAAACTTTTTTCCAGTAAAGATTTATACCATTACAAACAATTCCGAAGCAAACTGAGCTATTTAGAAAATGCCTGCAATAGCTCCAGACTGCTGTTTGAAAAAAAATTTAGGAAAATATTTGGTGCTTACGCCTTTTTATTTTATTTTATGAAGTACTACTTTATGTCAGAGAAACTGTATTAAAAACAGCAACAACTGTGTCGCTATTCTAGTGAATAATCGTAATTGTCAAGCGAACCACGGCGCCATGTGGTGTTTGAAACTGAGGTGGTAGTGGACGTTATATTCCCATTTAGGTACTGCCATATAGAGTGATAGTGAAAATAGAAGTTAATATAATACAATATATATATAAGGGGCTTTATTTATTTATTTTTTTGTGGGCTGCACAGTTAGTTGACGTAGACATGTTGCCTGTAGTAATATTTTGTAATAATTTATCAAATATGGAAGTTAATGTGTTCAATGTTCTTTATGTTTAGATGAAGCTGAGTGAATAGAGATTGTCTAAGGTGTGTCTGTGATGGATGATTGAAGAACTCTACATCACTGAGGGAGTGAACTGTCATCATTGGACCTAAACATACAAACATACAATTTTTGTGTCATCTCATACTCGTATTGTATGTGAAATAATATTTACTGTATTATACCTGAATATAATCACATGGCGTTGCAGTACACTTTATATTGGCGAAGAATTACACCCTATAGGGTGTGTTTTGGTGTTCATATACACTGTAGGAGTGTAGTGTAACACTCCTATGAGTGTGATAGGGGTGTAATGGTACACCCTATTTGGTATACTAGGAGGGTGTTTGAAGGGTGTAACGGGACACTAATTTGGGGGTGTATCAATACACCCCATGGGGTGTAGTACAGACAGTGTAGTTGGAACACCAAAAGAGGTGTAACGTAACACCTCGTTTTTTACAGTGTAATTAGGTAAGTTGACCACTAAGCACACTGCATTGTACCCAGTACAAATAAACTACATATAATACAATATTAGTGACATACATATATTAGCATGCACACACATCTCAATGTTGTACTTTAGACATAAATAATGTGATTTTTACCCCCAGGAAGTTAGCTCATGCTTTTGAATATCAGTTTATTTCATGCAACATTTGTATTGTTACTCCTTGTAGTGTTTACATGTATAGTGCTACAGCCTTAGGTCATAGCCTCAGGAGGATTTCATGGGAAGTGATCAATAAGGACACATAGCATTTCTATAAATAAAAAAGTTTAAAAATAGCATTTCTCAACTACTATTAGCAAAACTCATATTTTACATTCACACAAAACCTCCTGTTTGTCAAGTTTTAGTGACAGTAACCATTTCTTGCTGACAAATGAATATAGCTACTTGTAAATAGAGCAGTACTGTGACAGATGCAGATATGTTCTTATTCTTCCATTTGTTTACTCATTGAACAGGTGGAGATGAATAGAGTATTTCCTGATATTACACAAGAGTTCTAGAATTACATTGAGACAATAACCAGTTACCAGCAAGTCGTGAATAGATTTGCTGGGGCATGCATGTGCATTATGTCCTGGTGATAAAAACAAATACCAGGGAAATGACGATGTGGGCATATCTTTGGAAGCCTTTCAATGCCTTACCTGAAGAGGAAAATCCAATGAAGACTGGATTACTTTGTTGTTGTTTTTGTTGTTATTGTTGTTGTTGTCAGTTTTTTGTTGTTGCTGTTTTTTAAAGAATGTGGGATAAATGACCACTATTGTAATAGTGCATTATTTAGAATAACATTTTATAGGAACTCCTCATTTCTACATAATAATATTATATTATGCAGATTGCTGTATAGTTGTCAAGGTAATAAAGAATTTTCCTTGCCGTGACTGGACAATCACAAAACAAAGACTACACTCACATTAAATATAATACAGTAGTTGTTTTATTGTTGTTGTTGTTGTTTCGTTTGTTTGTTTGTTTGTTTTTCATGGGCAATGGCTAAGTAGCTGTTGTGGGGCAATTAAGAGACTGTTTAGGAGGATTTGGGCTAGACACAAGCACAAATCCTAGAAAAATTGACAAAACTTGCTTCTGTATGTATACCACCTAAGTTATTACATTGTGGGCGATGATAGACTGGTACTCACCCACTACTAGCTAAACGACTAACAACTCTTTCACTGAACAAACTAAATATTCACGTGTTGGTTTATATTCCTTTTTGGTAAGTATCGACAATAGTATATGTTTGACAGGATGTAAATGTGACCACAGAAATAATTGATATGATGATGATACCACATAAGCCCTCCTCCAGTGAATAAAAAAAATGAACGAAAAGAAAAAATTATTTGTAACGATCTGGAAAATGTACATGACGGCCTGACCTAGTAACTGCATGTGAAGTTGGTTGAGTGGACGAATTTGATGTATGATTACAAGGATTAGTGTGTTCAGGAAGTGTCTCATTGAGATAGGCAGGCTTCAGACGATCTATACAGACAGAATCTTTGCGATTACCGTGTTCAATCACACAAAAAACCGTTCCTTACGTTCCAAAACTCTATATGGTCCATTGTACCTTGGCTGAAGTGGTGGTTTTGTGGCATCATGCCTGACGAAAACATGACTGCAGGTGCGGAGGTCTGGATGTACAAAAACTGAAGGTTGTGAGCCCACCCGAGGTGGTTGGAAAACCACGTTATTCATAGTGCTCTTCAAACGATCAATATAGGAAGTAGGATCCATCAGTTCTTCAGAGTTTGGCTGTTGTACGAAAAACTGTCCAGGGAGTTTGAGAGTAGTTCCATAGACCATTTCCGCGGGTGTACACTTCAAATCCGCTTATAAGGCTGTTCGGACACCAAGGAGAACTAGAGGAAGGCGATCAATCCATGGCGTTGGATCCCGATGACATCTAAGACCAGTCTTCAACTGGCGATGCAGGCGTTCCACCATTCCATTTGCTGCTGGGTGGTATACTGTGGTATGTTGATGACGGATGCCAAAGATGTGGCTTAGTTGTGTCCACAAGTTAGATTCAAATTGCCTACCCCGGTCCGTTACAACCGTTGATGGTACACCAAACCTAGCAATCCATCCGCTTGTGAAAGCATGTGCTACACACTCTGCGGTAATGTTAACCAGGGGGAAAGCTTCTGGCCATCTGGTAAATCGGTCCACACATGTAAGAAGGTACTGATAACCCTGTGACAGTGGCAGGGGGCCAACAATATCAATGTGTACTACATCAAAACGTGCATCCGGGACTTGAAATACATGATGTGGTACCTTAGTGTACTGATTTACCTTGGTGCGCTGGCAGTGTGGGCACGTTCTCGACCAAACTTTCACGTGTTGATTGACTCTTGGCCAGACAAAACGACTAGTGATGAGATGTTGGGTAGCCCGTACTCCAGGATGAGAAAAGGAATGGAGAGCTTTGAAAACTATTTTACGAAGAATTACGGGTACAAACGGTCTGGGGATCCCAGTCGAGTTGTCGCAGAAAAGAAGTGGTGCACCCACGTTGAGACAATACGGAGTGATTTGCAAGGAATATGCTTGAGGATTGGCCAACAAGGATTGCACTTCAGGATCAGTTTGCTGTGCCTTAGCCATGACCGTGAAGTCGATGACAGGTGATATATCCTGTTCCAATGCATTGGCTTCAATGAGTGATAGTGCATCGGCAACAGAATTGTCCACTCCCCGAACATGACGCAAGTCAGTGGTAAATTGAGAAATGTAGTCGAGATGCCGAGATTGCCTTGGAGTGAACCGATCTGTCTGGGCATTGATGGCAAAGGTAAGGGGTTTGTGGTCAGTTGCAACATGAAATGTACGACCCTCTAGAAAATATCTAAAATGTTTGATTGCGAGATAAACTGCAAGTAATTCTCGATCAAAGGCGCTGTAGCATTTCTCAGCTGGTTTAAGCTTCCTCGAGAAAAATGACACTGGTTGTCATTGATTACCAAAGTATTGCTGGAGTACTGCGCCTACAGCGGTGTCTGAAGCATCAGCCATCACACAAGTGAGAGCGTTGGGCTTTGGATGTACCAATAGAGTGGCAGATGCTAGGGATTCTTTAATAGTCACAAAAGCCTGTTGAGTGACATCATCCCATGCCAACGTCTCGCCGCGACCTGAAAGCAAATCATTCAGTGGGTCCAGGATCTTTGCGCAACTTGAGAGAAAACGGTGGTAGAAGTTGATAAGGCCAAGGAATGTCCGGAGTTGGCGGCGAGAAGTTGGCTGAGGAAAATCCAGGATACTTTGGACTTTGTCCGGAAGTGGATGTATTCCATGACAATCAACTCGATGACCCAAAAACTCAATACTTGATGCACCAAATACACACTTCTGCGGGTTAATGATTATGCCGTAGTGTTGTAAACGTTCAAAAACCAGTTGGAGATGTCGTAGATGCTCTTCTGGCGAAGTGCTAGCAACTAGAACGTCATCGATATAAGCATAACAGAAAGTGAGGCCGCAAAGAACTTGATCGATAAAACGTTGAAAAGTCTGTGCCGCGTTCTTTAGGCCAAACGGCATTCGCACAAACTCGTACAAACCAAATGGTGTGGTGATAGCTGTCTTTGGGATGTCTGGAGGATCCACTGGAATTTGATGTTAAGCTCTAATCAAATCAATCTTAGAGAAAACTGTAGAACCGTGAAGTGACGTGGAAAAATCCTGAATATGTGGGATGGGGTAACGGTCTGATACAGTAATATGATTGAGAGCTCTGTAGTCTCCACATGGTCTCCAGTCTCCTTCGGTCTTCTTAGGTACCATGTGAAGTGGAGATGACCAGTTGCTCGAGGAGGGGCGAATGATGCCCAAATCCAGCATATGTTCGAACTCTTTACGGGCGATAGTGAGTTTTTCAGGAGAGAGACGCCGAGCTTGACATGAAACTGGAGGTCCAGAGGTAAATATGGTGAGTTACATTATGCTTGACTGGATTATCATGGTAGTTATGCACCCGAGTAAGTTCAGGAAACTTGGAAAGAAGTGAAGTATATTCATGCATGTGGTTGGAAGTAGGTATAGTGACTGTCGGAGGAAAATCATTGGCGAGAAGTCCCATGATCGAAAGTTGGGTGTTAGTGTCCACTAACTTCCCATGGTGTAGAAAACCAGCACCCAGTAGTGGTTTCTGAACGTCTGCGATCACAAATATCCAACGAAAAGTTCTGCGCAAACTCAAGTCAAAGTAAGAGAGTGTGTGCCGTATGTCGCTATTCCAGTACCATTAACCGCTGAAAGATTTCGACCTTCCTGTTTCCTGAGACGATCGGTATGAGTAGGTGGCAGCACGCTAATTTGTGCACCAGTGTCTACGAGAAAGGTGAGATGATTTGAGCGGTCAGTGATGTGCAATAGGCGACAGGTATAAAGGCCAGACCCACTGGTCGCCATCAACGGCTGGCCGTGTCGTTTGACTGCGCTGCATGTGAGCAGGGAGGTTTGCATTTTCTAGCCGACTCACCATATTTGTGGTGGTACCAGCAAATGGTAGGATTGTCACTACTTGCTCGACCAGGGCTAGGACTTAGTGCTTGATTTCTAGAGCTGGAGCGTCCTCTGGACCGTGACTGGCGAGAGAGGGTGTGGACGGATATTTGCAGTCGTCGGAGTTCAGTACGAAGTTGTTCAATTTCCGAAAGCAACTCAGGGAACTGAGGAGATGCTGATGTGGCTGCTATAGTAGGAGCTGCTACTTCTACTACTTTATCTGCAAGGTCAGCAAGTTGCTCCAAGGTAGTAGCAGAAGTACCAGTGGATGCCAGAACCATAGGAACATTTGCAGGTAAGCGCTGCAAGAAAAGTTCCCTGAGGAAGGTAACTTCTATGGCCTCAGTGCGACCTCCAAGCAATTGCTGAATACGTCGCAATAACTGAGAAGGCTTATGATCTCCAAGTTCTTCAGCATGAAAATGTTGTTGCAGGCGCCGTTGTTCAGATGCAGCAGTGCGCTTGATAAGTTGTTCCCGAAGAACCTTGTAGGGCTGATCGGCAGGAGGCCTCAGTATTAGATCCCGTATCTCTGTAGCGATTTCTAGAGAGAGGGCGGCAACGACATGATCAAAACGGGTACGTTGAGCAGTGATGCGTCGTGTGGTAAAGTATGCCTCCACTTGTGCAAACCACACCTCCGGATCTGATGGCCAAAACGGCGGAAGCTTCACGGAAACGGTGGCCAATGCTGACGGGGCGGTTGCTTCTACACGCTCTGGGGCGTCTTCGTCAGCCATAGGACTTATTCCCGTCGAGGTCACCAATGTGGGCGATGATAGACTGGTACTCACCCACTACTAGCTAAACGACTAAGAACTCTTTCACTGAACAAACTAAATACTATTCCTTTTTGGTAAGTATCGGCAATAGTATATGTTTGACAGGATGTAAATGTGACCACAGAAATAATTGATATGATGATGATACCACAACATAATTATGCATAAAAATGAAGCACATGCTCACTCAACAATTTCTCCTCCCCCCCAAATTTCCCCCACAACGTTAATAGCAGCTGCTCTGCTATTGAGCAATGTGGTGAAATCAACAAGCTCAAATGCCAGTATAGCAAATATTGCAGACTCAAAGAATTATTAAATTAAATTCATAGCTTTTGGGAGGTCATAGTTGCAGTTGTACAATAATCATAGTCATGCTCTCATAGATCATGGCTACTCCATGTGACAAACATGGTGGCACACAGTAAAAAATAAAATAGGTAAAGAGACATTTTAAGTTTGTTGTATGTTTTTTCTTGGTCCTCATGGCTGTCCGTAACCCATCATGTAGTATGACACTAGGCAGTTTTGTCAATATCTCACTTGGTTCCGTTCTCTCTCATAGAAATGTTCAGGAAGTCACTTGTCAATGAGAGTCTATATTTGGTAGTTGGAACAATCCCAACTTCACACTCCAGCACAACTACCTCGCCGTTCAACTTCCCCAGCGACTTAGGAGCTCCGACCTTAAACTGGAAAGTCTGTTGCCCACTGGCCTCCCAGAATGAGTAAGTTTCCTCTGGCTCCCTGCTCAAGGCAACTCCATGTTTCTCCTTCACTGAGCCACGAAAGTTTACTTTGTAAGAGTTTAGCTTCAGCTTGTAATTCTGCTCTGCTTCTCCAATGAGAGAAATAGTGAGATATCCCATGGTGAATACGCTTCGTGTGAAACAGTCAGACACGCATGATAATATAGATATCGTTACAGAGGCAATGTTGGGGATAGTGTACTTCAAAACCTTCTCTAATACATTCCCTGGTTCAACAAGTTTCTTCTTGGCTATTTCTCTCACTAGGGGGCCAGTAGAGTACATAAAACTTTCTACAATGTAAAATGACAGAATTTGTGTTAAACGTGTGATATAGTAAATGCAGCAATATTTCATCTTACCGTGATTTTGGCGGATTGAAGAGAAGTAGGAAGTATATGGAGAGCTGTCTAGGCCACTCTCCAACACATTGTCTGTAATCCCAAGGATATTATGGTGGACTCCATTTGAGCCTAAAGCTGCTGACTCATCCTGGCATTTCTTATCTTCTCTCTTTATCTTTTGATCTTTATAATCCTCAAGATTAGAGCAAGATTTGCTGTGCTGCCTGGTCAACGAGCAAACACTTCCAAGCCCACAGGCGACCAGTTCTGAACAGCTGGATTTCACACTCCCACTTCCATCTTCTTGGCATGGAACATCTTCCCTTATATTAATTGGGGAGCTGGTGCCTTCTTCATAAGAGTGGGACAGTTTCTTTCTTCTATCCATAATGGCAACTGTGTGATCTTGTCTAGCCCATGTTATCTTGACTTAGAAGAATCAAACCAAGCTTTTATTAACTTCCTTCTAGCCATTATTTGCCAAATATAGCAGACTACAATATCTCAATGAATAAACAATGAACACCTGCTTTATTTCCCTGTTGCTGCAATCTGCATATATGGTGACAATCCACTTCCAGTCATATGATGTCTGCTTGCTAGCTCAGGAAGGGTTTTTGTCACATGGAAACACATCATTTCCTCGTCACATGTCATGTCATATGTGTGCTGACATCATCAGGCGACTATCATAATGATATATGGCAGAGCTTGTAGAGTTCACCAAGGAAGTGATAATTGGCAGAAATTAGCTTTTAGTGTTACTACGGTTATTGTTGCTGTTGTTGTTGTGTGCTTGTTTGTATTAACCTGTGACAATCAGGTATCCCTCCCAAATCCATGCTCTTAGCCTTTTTTTAATACTTGTCTTTATATATCCTCATGTTTATTTGGTTATGTCATTAATTTAAATCGTCAGGGACATAAAGATTGATAGATTTTCAACGAAGGCAAGAATAAAGGACTGCTGTGATCTACAATAGAACTAGAACTATTTGCATAAATGAAAATAATACATGAGTCAGCTACAAAATACTACCTGTCCTTTCAACTTCCTCACGTGGATGACCGTTCCATCTCAAACCTACGTTAAAATCTATTTCCATCCACTGCTGGCACTTGTTACAGATAGCTATTATAGTAAAACTTTATTTTGCAGGTGGTGCATGTCAGCTCTATCCATTTCATATCCACAACTCCTGACATTTTCACTCGCACCAATAGCTGTCGTGAAATCAATATGTAATGTTATAGTCATTCAATCTATCATGGATATTTTTATTTATTAATTTAGAGTCCATGTATAATTGTACAATGAGGGTGACTTATTCTCATAAGTGGCAGGAGGTGGGGACTCAGGGGGCTCCACCCCCCAACTTGAATAGGTAGGGGGCAAGGCCCCCAACTTTTGGATAGTGAAAGTTATTGCATTTTTTTTTTTTATTGAAAGCACCTAGCTAATAGCAGTGTTCACAATCGCCATTAACAATACCCACCAATACTCTCCTATTGAGTGATCACTGTTATACTGCGTGAATTCATACCAGCCACAGCATAGAAAACCTGAGGCAGTAGTCAGTATTAGATGTGTGGTAAGGTGTTGCATACTAGTTGCTAGAATCATTCTGGTATTAGCCACCCGTTATCGGTCTCTGTATAGCACCAGCTGCTAGCTTAGAGCTAACTGCTAACAATGAGTGCATCCACAGTAGTGATCCCATCCACAGCAGCATTATTAAGGAAAGAGATTCTGAGGAATGTGGTGATTCTGATAGTGGGAAGAGGTACCATGAAGAGACTGGTGACTATATTGAATTAGACTGACTATTAAAGACATAATATGCTAATATAAATTATAGTTACAATATAGCTAATTATTTAAGAATTCAAATAGGCAAACATTGATTTTTTTACATATGTAATGATAGCATCTTAAATTCACTCTTTACTTGAAAAGTAACACCTCGAATAAAACCTACAAATCTAAAAACCGAGGAATATCCATAATTTGAAGAAGGTTAGCTAATTTTTTCTACATAGCTAGCTATCGGTATACATGTTAGCGAGTTGCCCAAAGCTTCTTTTGGGCAACAAAATTAGCCAAATTTGTTCCTGTGTAGTGCTACTCAACATATTAATCTCTGATTCTTTACAATGTACTATTAGGTAAAGGGTTTCACACCATCAAAATGGAGTCTGGTTAGCAGTACAATGGATTGCATGTGAAATAAAGTAGCCACTCTGCTGTCACCACGATATAACCACTTGCCGGGAAATTTACACACAAAGATAGTCTCTCAGGGGCCGTGATGCTTGACCTTACGCTACACCTGTATATAAAACAACATCAAAACCTGTTGTTATTTTAATTAACTTGTTCATAGGTCAGTGCTGTGCAAGTCTTGAGACAAATGCACTAACATTGTCAACCTTATATTTGGTCAGCTAAGCAGTTCATGGGAGTAATGGGAAACTACCAGTGTTGCTTTGGTTTAGAGATGCCAGAAATTCTTAGTTTTAGTTATTCACACTAAAAAAAATATCTTGAATGCTTAGTTTTAGTTTCCCCCCCCCCCTCCCCCAAATTCTCCCTGAAGATTTAGTTGGTTTTTAGATTTTCTTCAATATCAAGTAGGAGATTTAGTTAGTTATACTATCAATTGACTTAGTTTTGGTTAATTTATGTTGTCTCTCAAATTCTTCAATAATTTTACTCCTCAAAGAAAGTAATACAGGTAGTTTTCCCAAATAACTTCAAAAATAGCATATTTCTATGAAATCTTGGGTATTATTAATAAAGTATGATATTTTCAGAGAATAATTACTTGATGGCAATTTATGTCTTCATTTAATAATGATATAATTCAAAGTGAATTGTTTACAATAAAAATAGCTTAGTTTTAGTTTTTGTCATCCACTCTACTGGTAATTCTAGTTATTATCGAATTTTCTGTCTTCTAAAATATTGTTTTAGTTTTTTCATGTTCTCTACAGCTTAGTTTTCGTTATTCTTACCAAAAGTGAAATACCCTAAAACTAAGGGAGTTTGGTCTTAGTTGTAGTTAACTAAAACAACACTAGAGACTACTCTATGTGATGGCTGTCAAGTTCTTTCAACTCCAGTTGGTACAGCTATAGCAGAAAATTCTATAAGAACCAAGAATCTGATATCGTCTGACAACATGGCATGGCTCATGAGAGTTGACATAGAAGGTTCCAAACTAAATTTCTAAATTTTACTGAATTATCAAACAGAATAGTTATGGGGGGGGGTATGCTTGAGCTTCCCCCTCCCCAGCAAAGCAATACGATCTTACAAAAAAAATCTTAACAAGATATTAGTAAGATTATGATAAGATCATCTTAAGATCTTTTAAATATCTTAATAAGATCTTTGCATGATATTAGTAAGAAATACTAAAATCTTAATATGATTATAGCAAGATCTTAATTAGATTTTAACAAAATCTAGGTAAGATTTAATAAGACCTAGTATGGTTTAACAAGATCTTAGATAGATATAATAAGATCTTAGTATGATGTAATAAAGATCTTAGTAAGATTTAATAAGATCTTAATAAGCTCCAGATCTTAGTATGATCTAGCAAGATCCTGGTAAGTGTAAGATCTTGATAAAGAGCTTGATAAGTTTTTAATTTGTTACATATAAAAAATTAATTAAACTCATCATTGCAGGATTTGACAATATTATTAACAATTCATGATTCGTTTATTCAGCAATTAACTGAGTTTTTCTTCGCTTTAGTGGCGATGTCTAAGCATTTCTGACTAGCTTTGCGATAAATTTCTCTTGAATTAGCAGCATACGATCCCTGGCCAAATTTCTCATTCACACAGTCTAAATAAAGAAGTGTTGCAATTAAGTTTTATTTATACTGAAATTCTTTTCTTTTCCATTGGAAGAGATTTAGTACCTTTTTTCGACCCCACAATGTAGCACTTGGTTGACATTTCCTCATCTGAAAAAAGGGCATCCATTTAAGCCAGAGTGTATTTCGCAGGATTTGGTGAGCGAATAGCCAACAAATCAACTCCATAGCCACAAAAGTCATTTAGTTCAATGGTAACAAAAAGTATAAAGTTGTCTTTACTCATTCTACATGTGATTTGTGATCGAGGATGAGGTTCAGGTGACTTCTGTAGGGTTTGTATCTCTCCCATTTATTTTCTATGCTTATAATCAAAGTATGCATTAGAGTGACTGTCTCTTTCAAGCTTACAATCTCCCTCCAACAGTCTGCTATGGAAATTGCACCATTCTGGTCCTGTACACAATGATAGCACCATTGATAAAGCCCACCTTAATACCTAGTCTTGCGTAGCCAGAACCCTATTCCTAACGCTACGCTGAGGAAAGGGTTGGTGGCATCTCGTACCTAGTACCCAGTTCAAAAGGAAGTAATTGGTCATCACCGCTGCTCCGCGTTTAGTAAACGTAAAAATACCGCACACGAAAAACTTCAATGCCTAGCTAAATGCTGGTATAAAATATCTCTTGCATTGTGAGAGAAGGAGTGATGTAAGGTGTGCATAACTGCCTCATGGCACTTATTGGTAGCTATAAGGTTCAACATACTAGCTTATTCTCCTAGCTTATAACAGTGGCATTATTATTGTCACAAAATCACCTGTTGTTGTTGTTGTTGTTGTCAATATCAAAGAGCAAAGCTATCTTCCATTTTACTCCTGCAACCCTTTCATGAATCCCTAGTGTTTTTCACCTTATTTGCAGCAAGTTCCACTGCCCAATTCCTCTATTATAGTACATATGTGCGTAAGTCTCGGGAAAGTAAAAAAGAGCTGATTGAGTGCCTGCGGTAATCCTAAATTACTGACGACCACCACCGGAACCGCAACTTCCCCCTGAGATCTGGAAGGTATTGAACTGGTACTATGTACTAATGCCACCAGACCCTTTCCCAGCGTAGCTGTTAGGTAAAGGGTCTGGCTACGCGAGACTACTTAATACCTTCTGCCTGACTAAGCTGATAATTTCTCAACAGGTGATACTTTTATTTAAAATAGTCAATTTTAAACTTCATATTTATAAGCTCATGCACTGTGTTTAAAAAAATACACATTTTAAACAATATTTTTTACACATGAATAATGTGCTCTATGCATTGGTCATTTTCTGCCTAGAGTTTAGCTCAGCACGTATTGTTGAACAGAAGGTATAAGAGTAAGCAAGCTAAGTGTTAATAGTAATGGACTGTTCGTGCTCACCATGTTGATGTGTACATTGATGCCAACAGATCAATCAATGCTACCTATGGGCTTGACTCTAGGCCCTTATCATGTTCATTGTCATCTTCATGCTCGGAGTCAGACATAGCATATACTTTCTTCAAACGAAGTGATAAAACAACAATAGTAGCTAACAAATCATTATTTTGCATAACCTACCTTTTTCTCAACTGTGTCCTCATCAGGTGAGTCACTGCAAGCTCTCTTATTTTGAGGTAATTTCGTATCTGTACACCAGGAAATGTTAATCCACTGAGTACATATCTTGTAATTACATCAAGTGCTTACCCGACACTTTAATCAAGGTAGTCGTGTATTTTTTCCCCTTTACTTTCCACAATAAAGTTGTGTCGATTTTCAAAATAGGACAATGTTAATATTTCAAAGTCCTCTGGCTCTGAAGACCACGAGTTGGTAGTGTGTTCTTTGCCATCTTCATGGCACAGCACTGTGCACCCTTCTATGCAATATTTTACAAGTATTTCATATATGTGAGAATGCAATTACCAGCTTACTTTGAAGTACACTTTGGTCTGTCAGAACTTCCATGCTGTCAACTACTTTGGCTGATGGCTTCTTTGCTCCTTGCCAGTCCTTACATATAATATCCAAATAGGAATAGGAGACTGCTCTAATTACTATCCAGTGGCTTTCAAGCTTTTTCAACTCCAGTTGGTACAGCTATAGCAGAAAATTCTTTAAGAACCAAGAATCTGTGTCGTCTGACAACTTGGCATGGCTCATGAGAGTTGACATAGAAGTTTCCAAACTAAATATCTAAATTTTTACTGAATTAGCTATAAATTACTGGGGGGGGGGAGGGGGGGAGAGATTTTCACTTGAGCTCCCTCCCCCTCACATGATCATGATGCTTTAGTGAACTCAGAAGTCGCAGTGCATGGCAGGACCATCACTGGAAAATGTTTGCTTTTTTTTTTTGGCCACTTACCCGCACGTAGCCCCAGACACTCCACCACCCTTTACCAACTACACGGTGGAAGGAAAGTGTCTGAAATCTTCCCCCCCAGTGTAGCGTGTAGCGGGTAAAGGGTGATAGAGGGTCTGGCTACGCGAAGCTAGGTTGGTAGGTGGGAACTAATGCAGCGATACAATTGTTTTAGAAACCAGCCACTATACTAAATTTAATACAACAGAAAGCACCATGCTACTATACTTAATATACACTAGTGTATATTGTCCTATTACACTTTCTTTGTCTAAAATCTATGGAAGTAGTTTATGCCTTTTTTTATTGTGTACAGTCCTGTTTGGCAACAATTTAGACTCACATTTTCAAGAATTTTGCAGGGAAGTTACTCTATCCTCTGCAGCAATCTAATGAAACAATTGTAATTTCCTCTAGGGCAAGTACAAAATATATCAATTTTTGGCAAAAGCATGTATTATATCATCCCTAAAAGGCTGAACTCACTTGAGATGCATTCAAATAAAAGACAGTCATTTATTTATTTGAAATATGAAATTAGCATTTAATGTTAAATAATTTTTTAGGTGAATTCAGTTATAAGTTGAAATGAACGAACTAGAGTAGGGAAATGATTCTGCATCATATGGTACATTTCACTTTGTGTCATGACTAATGTGAGCACACAGCTAATGACCTTTTACCAGCTTTTTATAGGAGGGAGAAATTTTCAGTAACATGTCGAAGAAGTAGAGAAAAGACAAAAAGCAATCACCCACCCACCCACCCCACCCCCCTCCCTCCCTCCCCACACCCCTTCATTGGACTCAGTCTCTCCACGTTTAACTGGTAGACAAATAAATGATTTTAAAAATTCCTCTAGGAGTATAACTATAATAATATAATACATATAGCTATATTATATATATAATATATAAATATAATATATAATATATATATATTATATATATATTTGTAGTAACATGCATTATTCCTATCAGACACACATCTTTGGCTGAGCTGGAGTTTATCTCTGACTCAATTTATTCACTATTATGCAATGAAAATGTTTGTTAAACTTGCAATTGAATGTACTTAAAACAAATCTTATATCCTGTAGCAAACAATTTGTGTACATTTAACCCCACACATTTTCACTACCGGGTACATTCATGCAGTTGGTGCTTTCTCTGGGAAGGAAGCCCCACCATTCTCTGAAGTAGCTACAGCTCGACCATGAATGGCGACTGCGTGAATACTTCATTTGCTGTCAATCTGTTGTTGGTAAACACGCAGCTATACTTCGCATCAGCCGCTCTATACAGTATTGTATTAGCTTCAAATGGCGCGGCGTGCAGCTCCAACTCAAGCCGAAGCACCGCCTAGTACTCGAAACAGATCGAGGAGAATCCTGTCTCACCACAATTCTGCTTCCTCGCGCTCCGAAACGGATCTGCGCACAAATCGAGTGGTGGACGCGGTAACTAGTAAATTTGACCGCTATATCGTAAGCAGCGTGATGGAGACGGGCGAAGAGATTGGAAGAGGAGCCTACGGGGTCGTTTACAAAATAAGGAGGTGGGGGACAGTCTGTGCTGCCAAGAAGCTTCACGACCTCCCATTGAACCAGGTCGCGGGAGAGGGCAAAGATGGTATCTCGAAATCCGGCAACTTCGGAGATGGCAACCTCGCGCATAGATCGGCGAGCAGCAGCCAGGCTGCGGTTAGCACGGCCCCATCAGGCGGCAGCCGCACCAGAGTCAGCGTCGGTTCGAACAGAGACCGCAGGACTCATCACACCGCTAACCCAAGCGGGCAGGCTGGCAACCCTCACTCTAGATCTTCCTCCAGTGCTTCAGCCTCAACCAGTGTCACCAACAAGACCAGGCAAGACATCCTGGCAAGATTCGAGAAGGAATGCCATCTTCTGAGCAACCTTAGGCATCCATACATAGTGCAGTTTCTGGGAGTCTACATAGAGAAGCTAACTGGGACACCTGTTATCGTCATGGAGTATCTACCCAACAGCTTATCAAATTTAGTAAAGAGCAAGCCTATCATCCCTCGCTACCTCCAAATCTCCATCCTGTACAATATCTCTCTGGGCTTGGCCTACCTGCACGGCCACACACCTGCCATTATTCACCGAGACCTGACAGCCAACAACGTCCTTCTCACGTCAAACATGGTGGGGAAAATTGCTGACCTGGGTGTGGCGAGGATTCTTGATCTCACACCCAAGACGGCAATGCAGCTGACGTCTGCTCCCGGTACGGCAGCGTACATGCCCCCGGAGGCTCTCGCGCACAACCCCAGCTACAACACCAAAATTGATATCTTCTCCTTCGGCGTCCTCGGACTCCACCTCGTCTCCCAATCATGGCCCATCCCGACGGAAGCCGTCCGAGTTCAAGCCGGTGGACGCCTCTTACCTTTTTCCGAAGTAGAAAGACGCAAGGCCCATTTTGATATGATGGGCTCGGAGCATTGCCTGTATCAGCTGACCACGGAGTGCCTTCAGAATGACCCAACTCAGCGCCCGGAAATTTCTAAAGTTGTTTTCACTCTGGAAACTCTTCAGTCCAAGTATGCGTTCCCGTCCACTTCGTATCTTGATCTTTTACAGGTGAGAGAAAGAGTCGTGTGAGTAATTTAATGATGTGACAGTGTTGGTATTCTTTTCCAACTTAAAAACAACGTTTTTCTTATAACACCTGGTCTTTATAAACTTCACAAAAGGCAACACGTTGTTTTCTCTTGCTTGGCTCTTTGCTCTCTCTCTTGGATACACATCCCAGTCTACACTTGTACGCCGTGTGTGGTTGTGAGAGAGGGAGATTGTGTGTGTGTGTGTGTGTGTTGTGCGTGTATACGTGTTTGTGCATCTGCATATGTGCAGGAATACATCCCTGGCTTAGTGTTGAATCTCTCTCTCTCTCTCTCACTGTCTAGATAAGCATAAAGATAATTGGCTTCCTTTTCAAAGTCTAGAGCAGACATGACATCATAAGGAAACCGATATCCGTCATCTTCATGTGTTATTTCCACTACTTGCTGTAGCTAGAGACCCAGCCCACCTTGAGGTAGCTAAGTGGGACGAGCTAATGTAGCTGCACCAGACGTTACGCATTGCAGCATACTTTGGAAGATCTAGTAGGCTTCATTTTGTCATAATGTACAATTGTGGGTGATACAAGAATAATAGGTTGCCGGTTCAGATTCTGCTGATAAATGAGTGTTTTTTATTATCCTATTTATGAATTCCTTCATATTGGCCACTGGGCTAGCTGGTTTCTCCTGTTTGCTTTGCAAAAAAAAAATAGAGTAAGCACAGCATACTTCTTTCATACAGCTCTACTTACCGGGGGGGGGGGGGGGGGGGGGGGGGTGTACCTTGAAACTGTTTCCCATGATGTTATTGTACAGCCGATGTAGTTCTACTTGTTCTGCTGTTTTCTGCATTAGCGGTGGGTGTTATCTCTTTAAAAAAACATAATGAAGAATACTAACTTCCTTGAAAATGACATCAATTATCTCGGATGTTGCAGTCAGGGGTTCACTTAGTGGGGCCAGGGGAGCGCTCGCCCCACCCCCCACCCCCCTTGAAATATTTTTAAACTTTTGTAAGCAAAAAGAAAAGTTAAAATGTGAATGATGAAGGTGATTGGAAATGATTAAATCTGAAGTTTATTGCTCTCTAGTCATTGTCTTTGTAACTGGAGCCTTATCCTCTACTATCTTATAATTATGTATGAAAGTTGTGACCCCCTTAAAATAGCAAAAGCTCAGTCTCACCCGCCCCCTCCCCCCCCAGATTAATTCCTAAATGAACCCCTGCTGTTGCTAAAATTATTTCATATTGATCAAATCGTACTAAGGAATAATTGAAGTGATTCTGGGAATCAAAACATAGGGTATTATTGGCTAATAATAATAATAATAGCATGATCGTCTCATGCCGGAACACCGCTCCGACTGTCATAGCCTCAGGCCTTTTTTTTTTTTCGTAGCACTACCTGCATGAATCACTTCAACACAATACTGATTCAGGCTGTGCCAACAGTCAGTGTTTTCATAACTCTTACCAAACGACCATTTTAATGAGCTGTTCGGGTCTTTTGGGACTGCCGGCTAGTAGCAGAAGCATTGCATTGGTTTCACTGTTGGGTGAGAACCCTGGGGTGGTGGGTTTTGTAAACTGAAACTGGACCAATCCAAGAAGTTGAGAGCACGTTAACCGTTGGCTCTGTATGTGAAACAAAACCACCCTTGTATGGCTTCTCCCAAGGCTTTGTAAACTGTCAACAGACTGGTACTATTGGACTGTGTAACTTTGGGGTAGGCTGGATGTACTGGTGTGTGTGTGTGTGTGTGTGTGTGTGTGTGTGTGTGTGTGTGTGTGTGTGTGTGAGTCTGTATGTGTATGTGATAAAGGTACCATTGATATTATGATAACTTTCTGTTATGTAATCATAAGATAATAGCATATCTGGCGTACATTATGAGATCTGTATCTACTCCCGGGTGTGCTAGCAGGTGGTGTAGTACCTGTATAAATGTATTATCAATCAAAATGAAATCAATATGACCAATAAGTTTTAATTAATATATGGTAGGTAGTAATACAACGTTTAACTCGGGGAGTTTACTGCAAGTAACTTACTTTGTAATTACAAGAAATTTATCTCCTACAGCTTGTTGTTTCACTCTCTCTCTCTCTCTCTCTCTAAAATAGCACTGCAATCCCCTCCCATCAAGTACACACACACACACACACACACACACAAGCATACACACACAAACATACACACACAAACATACACACACACTTGTGTGAGCACCCTCCCCCATCCCCTCAAGTCATTACCTCTCCTGCCCCTGTAAGACAGACTGAATACATAGTAGTAGCTGTACTAAATGAATCATTCTTGTCGTTGTAATGCAGCTGATAGTTACAATGTCGGGTGTTAGCTATGCAAACGTGTCGGAATTAGTTTATTGAATGAAGATTTAGTGGGTGGAGTTTACTGGCTTCAATAACTTGGGCAGGTAAATAAAGGTGTGGGCACAGACCAGCAGCTGGACAGGATGATGAAGGACTCTCTAATACATACATAGTCCAAAACGTTTATAACGAACCCTTACCCCTCCACCCTCACAATCTGAGACCATTGCTAGTGAATTTTGTCTTTAGAAGGGATGGAAAGACGGATGAAAGGGAAAGAAACTGAGATTACCCTCTCTTCTTTTTTTTTCTTTTTTTTTTTCTTTTTTTCTTTTTTTTTTTCTTTTTTTTTTTTCTTTTTTTTTTTTTCTTTTTTTTTTTTGATATCGTGATAATAGTGTTGTATTCATTAAAATTAAGGTGACTGTGCCTATTCAGCAAAAAAATTGTTAGCTAAAATACACACAAAGTTATTTCTTCCATGGAAACAATAGAAATCCTGTCCTGTCACCGCTGTAGGTCCGGTCCATACGGTTTCCTGAGCATTGAGAAATGGATGGCATTATTTGAGACTTCTGGCTCGACAGCGTAGGGAAGTGTTTGTTGTAACGACAGTTGGGTGCCTTATAGAGTAGCGGCTACCACAACCTTGTGTTTTTGTAAATTAACATCAAACGTACACATTGTACAAGACAAGGAAGGAATTACGTTTGATTGATTGATTGAATTTGAGCGCAGTTGTGTGTTCGTACAGCTTTATTGGCATTCTCTTGGGCAACGCTGCGTAATATGTTTAGTTTAGCTTTCAAATTAGTTTCACGTCTGCTTCTTTTGTGGCACGTTTTTTTGTCTTTTTGGTAAAACTTATAACCCATGCTACTCCAACTACTAGCCTATGGTAGTAATGCTACAGCATGTGATAGTATCTGAGGCAGGGATGTTTTTTAGACTTTTTAGGAGGGCATTTAACCCCTCCCTCCCCCCCTCCCCCCCTAAATTATCATGGCCTATGGTGGCATTTGTTACAAATATTTCACCAATTCCATGAAAGATTTGACCCCTCTCTCTCAAGTTTGGTTCTCAAAAATACCCTGCGAGGTCTCTTTGAGGGATCGTTCCACTGATGTCTCTGGTATTTTGTAGTGGACATTTTAACAGTGAAAATATTTAACCACATCATTGCATTACAAGCTTTAAGAACTACTTCCTCTGCATCCAATAGTGAATAAAAGAGTTTAAGTTCTCTTAAAGGTGCATGGAGGAATGGAAGCTTTGATGACTGGTTTGTGGCCATTTAGGGAAACATTTGAACATTCCAATGTATGTCATACACAAGAAATAAGGAACTTTATCTGCACACACGCACAGCATGTAGAAAATATTTTAATATCCAATCTTTCACTTGTTGGATTTCAACATGGCGGGCCTGTTCTTGTGGCACGTGCCCACACAACTGCCCGTGCCAAGGCTTTACGACTAGTTCTGTTTACGTTGGTAAAGAATTATCCTTTTAATTAAATATGAGAATGTCAACTGTTTGCGAGTGCTGATTTTGGTTCTTAACAATGAGGGACATCCCCAAGTTTGGGGACTAATTAATACAATGAGAATTTACTCTTTCATCGTTGGTTGGTGTTGTTTTTTTCACATTCAGGAACAGATTCAATATGGTGTCTTGCACACATTATAGTGCGTCTTCCCATCCACTATCAGTTGGGGAGGGAGGAAGGGACCGGAGAGAAACAGTGGAGAGTTGGGGGGGGGGGGAGTAGTGTGTGTGCTTAATGATTACAAACACATTGTCAAGTGTGTTTTGTTCAACATCAAATATTATATTAATTAGGGGGGGGGCGGGCATTATCCTTAAGTTTCTCACCTTCCCCACCAAACTATTTGTAATCACTTCACAATTTCTTTTTCAGCCTTCTTTTACTCATTAGATCTCTTTCACAGGCTTTTTTAAACAATACAGAATTAAACATATTTGGTCACCACTGGGAATCGAACCCAGCTACTTGCTTAATGCACAAGCACTCTGCCACTGAGCTACGACAACCAGCCGTCAACCTAATGCTACAATTCTGTATTTATACTGTAGAGGTACTGCTATGCTACAGTCTCACTCTCAACAGACCAACGAAATTTCTCTTTTTCAAAGATTCTTATTATTTGTTGAATTTTTTTACTCCTCTAATTTATCACTTCACAATTTCTTTCTCAGCCTTCTTTACTCATTAGATGTATTCTCTCTCTTCCACAGGCTTTTTTTGTTTGCATTACGTTATTGAGGTTAGACAAAAAAATTTACAACATAAAGTTTGTAATAATTCCTTCTGCCAAGTACTCTAATATCCTCTTTACCTTGCATCTTGGTACATACAGAGTGTGTGGAATAGCCCAACCTCCCTCCTTAAACAAATTTTTTTCTAGATATAATCATGATCATTCACTTCCTCTGCTCAACTTTAACCAGTGGCTGGAAAATGGTGTCTCGTTGTTTACATTGTGCTATGAGTCGTTGTTAGTACCGACCTAGTTGTGTATTGCATCCATCATCCTGGAGATGTCCATTTAGGGTGAGGAGAAATGCTGCGAGAATATGGAGAAACAAACACAGGAACGCACATAACAGGATAGTGCGGTGTGCGTTAGAAGCAGTGAGCATGTCCCTCCAATGGAGAATCGTCTGTTTGTTTGTCTTGTTAGTCTTGGTTGTTAATGGAAGTGGAAATACTATTACGTAAAGTGTCATATGCTGTTACATTTCACTTGCTATTAGAGGCAGGGGAGGGGGAGGTCTTTATTTAATATTGGAATACTCCACATGGGGGAGGGGCGGGGGGAGGAGTCTGGTGAATATTATTCATGAGCTGATGCTGAATTAAGTTGCAATATTTTCATAATAGATAATATTAGTACATTGCCTGTCAAGGAAAAGTTGAATTATTAAATACAATGTATATAACAATACGTAGAATATAGCTACTGTAGTTTTTGTATTGTGACAGAGGAAATCTAAAATGCTTAGGTCCTTCAAAGAGAGACGCTATTAACTTAGTGTCCCCGCCTTGAGGGCAGGGATACTTAGTGTCCCTCCAATTACGCTTAGTGTCCCGTTGTTAGGAGCAGTTGCTATGTTCTAAATCAGTTAGGCACTGTGCAGCCGTCGTGAACTACCGTTTTTAGGGTCCCTTAGGCCCTAAGTAGCGCCCTCTCTGCGGTTGAGGGTGCTACAACCTAGGACCTTCAGGACCCTAAAAATGGTAGTTCCCTCTGAGGCCAGCGCCTAACTATTATATGGTGACAAGAAATGTTATAGAATGAATAATGGAGATATTAGAGTGTGAAGAAATAATGTTGACATATAAAAACCTTAATGCAGTCCTAACAACCTATCAGGACATCTTTGATAGTACAAAGAAATGCATTGCTATTTATATTCAACCAAAAAGGCAGAGGATGAATATGTAATGGATAGAGATACTAACAGAGCGTCCTTCTTCATGAAGCTGTAAGAGTAACTGCATATCTATTTATTGTATCATGGCGAGATACATTAGTAGGCTTACTGTATCACCCGATCACTACAGACTCTAACTTCTCTAGCTGGACAACTTATTTGAATGCAGCAGTATTCCTGCAAACTATTCGGTGCAAATAGACGACACGCTTATTCCATTACAGTCTTTAAATTAGGCGCTAAAATCTATTTATTCATTTGCCCTCGGGCAATCACTGAGTATGTGTTTAGCTTCTGTCTAGGCTTGTAGCTGTATCTCTGTCTCGTGTTGTTGGGAAGAAAGGCACACATTGCGTGTTTTGATTCAGTGCACGTGACATAGGAGAGCTAGCCATGAGTCTTCCATGAGGAAATATGAAGGAATGGCGGAGAAAATCACACACAAACAAACTACACACACATGCATGCACGCACACACAAACAAAAACACGCACACACAACCAAACAAACACGTGCACACATGCACAAACTACACACACGCACACACTACACACGTGCACACATGCACAAACTACACACACGTGCACACACAAACAAACAAACACATGTGCAAACACGCACACACAAACAAAAACATGCACGTGCACACGCGCGCACACAAACAAACAAACACGTGCACACACGCACAAACTACACACATGCACACACGCACAAACTACACACACGTGCACACACAAACAAACAAACACATGTGCAAACACGTACACACACAAGTGTGTCAGGATGGAGAGCATCTACAGAAGTGGGTGTGGTGTATATATAAAGCAGTGAAGTATTATAGGTGAACTGAACTGATGCTGTCTGTGTGTGTATGTGTGTGCGTACGATACTACCTCAATTATCGAGTCAAGTTAAACTTTTAGCTGCTATTTATTTTCACAGTGACAATATTCCGCTTGCAAATGGCATGTCATCTCGAGCCTGCTTGGCGAGGGAGACCTTGGGGTTGCTGTAGCACTCCCAACTATTTCTAGTTCAAAGGGTGCAGCTGTGCCAGCCTGGCTAAGTGGATTGTAATGATAGGGGCTGGATGATTCTACTCCTGCTGATCAGTTAGCAGTGCTTTAGTAAAATAAAGCAGTCCACTTCTCAGGCTTGAAGTATTTCTCTGGCTCCCAGCAGTGCAACCTGTGCATTCCTCTAGAACCATATCAACTACAATGAGCTATTTCAAGCAAGTATTTGGCAAACAAGAACATAGTTTGTCCACAGTGTAGAAGCAATATCCATGGCTACATTATTTCCCGAGAATATTAGAGTTCTTTGCTACATCTGTTCAGATAAAATGCCATTGTCAGTCCAAGTTGATGAAATATTTACTGAAGTTGGTTTCTGTTTAAAAAAAAAAAAAAAAAAAAAGCTTTAGATAAATTCCATAAGCATGGATAAAGTGCAATGCTGTTTACATGGGATGAACGAAGACACACAGTTCATCAACTGCGGACATGATTAAATACTGTGAAGCACGTTTAGGCACCCCAAACTGTGTGTTTGGTGTGCAGCCTTGTCTTGTGTTACTCTGTTCTAAGCCGCTTTTATATGGCCATGTTTGTGTTGGTTTTGAGGCTATCAGTTAGTGAAGAGTTTAGCTGTAAATATTTCATCTGTTGAAGAATAGTCAAGTGAGGATTTCCCGGGTTTCTGTGCACTGTCTTCCCCCAACACTTCTATTCACAGAGAATCTTTAGAAGAATCCTTTAAGCTTGTGTAAAGCCAATGAGGTTTAATGTCAACTCAAAGGTTTGTGGAGCTGTCTTGTGTTGCTCTCAATACACACTAGTAGTTGCTGGTTATTTAAAATTCTGTTACTCTCTGTTGGTTATTTTGTCTTGCTGTTTAGAGACAGCTCATTAGTTGTTATTATTATTGTTGTTATTGTTGTTGTTGTTGTTGTCCTTTGTGTGTAATTATCTTTCTATCCCATAGAACACTTCAGTCTGTGTTTGAAGAGTGTGATGTCTTGCAGTTTTTGCTGAACTGTCAGTTTGTGTGTAGTGTTCCCTTTTCAACTGTGTGGTATTCATCCTAGAAGTGGATGAATAATGAATGTATATTCCTCACAATGCCCATATTGCTGGTCCATTTTACTCTGAAAGGACTTTGTTGCTAAGTACTTAAAACAAGTAATTGCAGCTTTTCTCAGTCTTTTAATAGTCAATATTATACTTAATTAAAACCCGACATTTCAACTTCTTGCCTGCATGAGTCCTCCTCGGCAAGAAGTCAAGACATCAAGTTAAGTTTTAATTCAATATGCATTGGCTTTTAAAAAAGCCAAAAAAAAACCCTGCTATTATTACAGGTATTTCAGCCGAGAATGACTGAATCACTTAAAACAAGGTCTTTCATTTGTTGATATTGTTACAATGTAATTAACGCACTCTTCGTGTGTTGCCTTAGGTACTAGAGAACAACCGCAGTCAGCTGGAAGCCAAAGGTGTTCAATTGGCCACGAACAAAGAACAGATGCAGAAATACATGACCAGGATAGAGACAAGGGACAGTGAGATTACCTCACTCAAGGAGACGGTCAAGAACTTGGAGAAGCAGCTGGTGATCAAGATGAAGACCAACTTCATGGATGCGGAGAAAGTCTTCAAGAGAGAGAACAGCTCCAATGGAGGGCTCGTCATGACTCGGGTAAGGAGAGTTCTCAGTATGTTGCTGATTTCGTGCTCGTAGGAGGTGTGGGGTTGTTGCACGTACTAATTATGGGTGGGAGTGGTCTATGAAAGGTGTGGGGTTGCATGTACACAGCTATAATTATGAGTGGGAGTGGTCTATAAAAGTTTCTACATAAAGTATTTAGTCCGCATCCATTATCGGTGCAAGAGTTTAGTTCAGAGAACTTTTACGTAAGTATCGTCAATAAAAGGTGTAACTTATCAGTATTAGAAATTGCTAGTACTTTTCATGTAGTTTTTGTTGTTGTTGCTGTTTTGTTGTTTTGTTGTTGTTGTTGTTGTTTTTTTTTAAAGAGTTGAACTTGCTTTTAAAATATTGCCCTGTAATTGAGCATAGTTCAGAATGCACCGACTGACTGTGATTCTGAGGTGGTGAGGTTTGAGGTTGATAGGGGCAGTTTTCTTCACCATTAGGTTTGGCTTAAATTTACAAAAAGTGATGACATAAATGTTCCTTAGCTTCTGTTAATTTATCCTCTGTGGTCACACCTTTCAATGGGTCAGCAATTCCCTGCCCCCAACCCTCACACTAACAACTCCACCACTACCAGGGATCACAGACACCTGATGTGGGCACGTCTTGCTAGACATGTGATGGAAGCCGTTCATTAAGCCCGTGCTACTAATGACCAAGTGTGTGTGTCTCAGTCCATAGTTGGTGTTCTCACGTTGTGACTGCGTTGCTGTGATTCTTTCCCGGCACTAGTCCCACCTTATCCCATGTCATTACACGGAAATTAGGTCACTTTACACGAAAAACACTGCATCTCAACCCCCATGAAGAGTGGGCTGGCACGTCCTAATAAACTACATCATACACAACATCATTAACTGATACTTAACAATTCCTTGTGGACTTAATTCTAGAGTTCAACTTAGTAATTTGTTATGTAATTTGTTATGTTTACCACATGGTTATAACTCGGGAGGTAACTTCCATTTAAACACACACACACTAGATTGAGTTTCAATATTTCAGGTTAAGTGAACTGGACTTAGTATTTAAAGAGTCTTCATGATACAAAAACGAACAGAATGTGCCACGTTAAACTCCACCCATTTATGTAATAGAGGGCTGACATACCAATCCAATTGATTCGACCATGAGAACGTCTGTCTAGCATTGCTCACTCACCAACGTAATGCTTTAATACTGACCCGCACTCTTTTAGACAGACTGGGATGATCGGATTGGCTCACTGATGAATGTGTATGTGTGTGCATTTGTGTGTGTCCAGTTGCATGTATTGTAAACCTCTGGTGGTTTAATTTACATGCTCTCAATTAAAAATTTCCCTCCAAATTTCGGAAACCTATCTTGAAACTGAACCTGGTATGGCTAAAATTAATTAATTAATTAATTAATTAATTAATAATTAATAAAAACAAGTTCACATGATTACTGCGTGATTAAAGGGTACTGCCCATATTTACGATATTACCAGCCTCACGATGCAAATCGGACTGATTAATTGATTTGGCGCGTAATGAATCTCTCATACTCTAGATTAATACTATGACCTGGTAACTATGGTAACCACATTACATGCATGTGTATAGGGTTAACTCTGTATGCTCCTGTTATTTCTATTTAGGCCACAGCTGTATTTATTTATTTATATGCATATGTAATATAATACAGGTGTTTTGAATTTATATTAGTGTGGTCTTAGCCTAGGTAACTAAAAAAAGTGTATTTGAAAAGGGCAGCTGGGATGTAAAGAGTTAAGGAAGGATTCTCACAGGGTAGGTAGATAAATAAGGCTTGTGTGTGTGTGTGTGTGTGTTGTTATTTCTAGACATGTATACAAGAAACTAGCATACGTTGGCTAATTTAACAAGTGATGCTTCATGAGAGCTAGGTGGGGGGGCAAAGTACAGGAAACTTTAGCCCATCAGTGTTGTCGGTAATCCTTGCTAATGGCTCAATACCTTCGTGTGTCTTCCGTTTCGATATTGGTTCAACACTGGAGTATTCTAAACAATAAACACATCCTAGGTGAACCAGGAAATATAAACACGGAGTGAATTGGAGATCTAAATGGTTGATAGTGAAGGTAGAGAGAGAGAGAGGAAGAGAGAGAGAGAGAGAGGGAGAAGGTTACGTGGGCGGCAGTGAGGATACATGGGCGGCAGTGAGCATACGTGGACGAAAGTGAGAATACATGGGCAGCAGTGAAGATACGTGGGCGGAAGCGAGCATAAAGATAGTATAAAGAGTACTTCATAGGGTGTGTCTACCAGCCAGCGGAAGTAGGAGAATATTATGTGTGGTAAAGTTGCCCTGAGCTCACAATTAGTACAGCTTGTGTTGTTTGTTTAGCAAACATGTTACCCACTGTGAATAGTGTTATTGATTGGAGATAAGAATAGGGGAACACTCACCATTCAGTGTGTGAGGCTACACTGGTCATCCTGTCATTTCATTCATTCATTCATTCATTCATTCGTTCGTTCAGTCTGTCAGTCATCCTGTCAACTACAGCTCTCTAACCATAGCACTTAATAATAACTCTTTTCAGTCCCTAGCTTTATACATATTACCCAACCCCTTAATTAATGTCATAATCAGACAAGTGTTTGAACTAGTCTACTTCCCCCTTAGTGCTGTAATGTTCAGTTCAAAGAGACACATTCCTGTTGTTGTTTCAGTGTAAAGGTAGACAGTGCCCATACTGCCACACAATAAGACTGGTCTGTAGTTACACTGAGTTACACTGAGTTACATCCACACACTGTCAAGGTTACATGATCTCCAATGAATGACTGTTGATTGTTTACCTTAGCTACCAGATTACATTCACATGTGTTATATTACATGTTATGCACATGTGGCATACAACAGATGTGTAACTACAATCGGTGTGTGATCACTTCTAATGAAAAATTTCTATTAGTTGTGGAAGGACATCATCAATTGCTAATAGTGAAACATTATTTAATCCGAAAAGAATTTATTTTTCATATTCACCTTTGTGAGGTCATCCGTGGCTGTTCCAAAATTGTCAAATATTTGATGTACATTTTACTACACTTTTATGTAATCAGCCATACATGGCATTCTGACCTGTGCATCCATGTCACAGTACATCGTAATGTGGAGAAGAACGGCTGGACGTAGCTTGTGCCCAGATCATCTGATTGACGTAGAGCTATGCGTGTGTGTGTGTGTGTGTATGTGTGTGTGTTTATATATGTGTGTATGTATGTATCGTTTTAGTGTTACGTAGCATTGCTACTAAAGTTGAAGGCTGCAGGACCAACATACATAGACTTACAGGTTGTTGTGATATTATTTGTTTTTGCTGGTTTAATCAAAGAAGTCGAAGCAATTAAAGCTGGGGCACAGAAAGGTCATGTTTGTCTATTGTTTTTTGAGACCTGACAAACTGACAGATCATGAAAACTCTACCGTGAAGTGGGTGTATTAAACGGCGTTCTATAAAAGTGAAACATGCTCAGTAGGCACGGTAGTTGTAGATGGCAAAGTAAATATGACTCCGTAGAGGTCCTTCTTTTAGTTTCTTACTGGGGCTACCACAGCTCCTTGCATAATGTACATAAATAGCTGCTATCTTTTCTTTCTTTTTTTCCTTTTTTTTTTTTTTTTTTTTTTTTTTTTTTTTTTTTTTTTTTTTTTTTTTTTTTTTTTTATCGTCTTGTCCCAAAATGAAAAAATTAAGAGAATTTTGGATTGATTACCATGGTACTAAACAGTGTATAAAATGAATGGTTATTCTTGTACTAATGAAATGTCCACTTAACAGCCAGCAAGTGCTCAATAAAAGACTGCCGGATTATATGCTATTACTGAAGTTGTAGTGCTTTTTTCCAATGGATGTATTTTATTGTTGTTTGTTGTTGTTGGTTTGTTGTTTTACTCCCCTTTCCGAACTAAAACTTGTTTTAGACCAACTTACTTTGAGTGGATGAAAACATTTTCTGTTTGGCCGTGTTAAATTTACAAACTCCTGACCACACCACCTGTCATGAAATTTCCCAACTTGTTTTTTAGAAAGGAAACATCAAGTGACCAAAAACTAGAAGATCTTCACGAGTAAACTTGCAACGGGCACCTCTGTATCCATTACAATTTTACAAATCTTTTTTGTGACTATTTAAAAAGAACTATCCAGTAGGCTATAGTTATTCTTATTTTCCCATATTTAAAAAAAAAAGAAGCAATACATAGCACTTTTTGAAATTGCAGATTTTCTTAAATTTCTGCAATTTTGCTACAATGTTTTTGATGTAATATCCTTTTAGTGTGTGTAAAGAGAGAAAGAAGCTTTGTTTTGTTTTGTTAAGTGTAGTGTCTCATATTACCAATGATTACCACATAGACTTGCAGAATGAATGACAACACAACCAATTGGGACAACCTTGTAGCCCTTCGTGTTGACTCCTTCACATGGAGGAATCAAAGCTGTTATGTTATGGTAAGCTCGAGACATTGAAATGGACATCGCTAAGCAAGCTTGTGTGACTTCTGCTGTTACCTCGTGACATAATCTTTCTCTCTAGCTACCTCAGTAACATCAACGGTGATGAGACGAGTTGTTGAGGTAGAAACTGCTAGCCTAGCCAGGTGGCGTGTGTGATCTTATCGTAGAACATGTACTGACGAGAACAGCTAAGTAATGGGGCAGTACACATGTTAGATTACGAGAACAATCCTGGCAACTGTTGTCATGGTGGTGACTTTTTTAATGTTGGTATTGTCATTATTATTTGGTATAATTATTTTGAGTGGCACTGATTGTAAGCCAGTGTGTGTGTGTGTGTGTTGGCTGCCTCAGCACCGCCGTGCACATGGGACCAGAATGAGATGGCGAGATCGTGTCAGAAAAGATTTGAAAAAGTTTAATATTGGTGAGAGGAGGTGGTATCAGTTGGCACAGGACAGGAGTGGTTGGTTGGAGGAGAAGTTGCAGGAAGGACTCGAGGATATGACTGAGGCTAGAGTGGCAGAGGATGAGAGGAGAAGAAGGACATGTGTGGAAGACAGTATTGAGAACAGTGGTGGCAGTACAGCTATGGAGCCATACCAGTGTAGTGTGTGTGAGAGCATTCAGATGAAAGCAAGACATTGATAGACACAGTAGATGTGTCACCACTCGTCAGAAACTGTGATTTAGTCTGTCACTTGTGGCAGAGAAGCATCATCTGATGGGTGGCTTCCTTTCAAGGTCAAGGTGTGTGTGTGTGTGTGTGTGTGATAACAGCTTACTGAAACTTTCTTCTGTATTTCTGTCTTACTCTAGACGTCAAAAGTTGCGATACCCTTTATCTTAGGAATGGTGAATTCCATTTAACCTAGTGGAAGAAACTAGACTGTGTTGTGTTCTTTTCTTTCTTTTCTTTCTTTTCTTTTTTTTTTTTTCTTTTTTTTTTTTTTTTTTTTTTTTTTTTTTTTTTTTTTTTTTTTTTTTTTTTTTTTTTTTTTTTTTGTCCTTGTTTTTTTTTAATGGCTCTCAATTCCACATTCCACTAGCCATTTTGTTAACATGGAGGTGTTTCCCACAAGTATTGTAGTCACAAAAGTTAAATGTACCCATATGATTGTACCATACTCAAATAAATGTCCAATGAAATTGCACTTCATCTTGTTGCTGCTGTTATACAAGTATTTAGCGACATTCTTGTTTGTTTGTTTGTTTCAGCAGCAATCTCCATCCTGTTCGTCCAGCCCAACTCCTCCCACCTCTCCGTCTCCGGCCACAGTGCTCACCCCGACCCTTCCTCATTTCATCTGGAAGAAAGATGCCGACCTACCGTTTGCAACATTCGGCGCCAGGTGCGTGTTCCTCGACGACAAGCTCTACATCGGTGGCGGAGACTGCAAGGACATGTCGAGCGACAAGGTCGTGTACGAGTACGACATCAACGGC
>WLWD01001691.1_pt1 | contig 43829 bp, 39 predicted proteins | sample 6712731 | NCBI WGS metagenome assembly WLWD01 (sample SAMN12718690, study PRJNA576275) | sponge metagenome | isolation source: marine sponge | host: Mycale hentscheli | place: New Zealand: South Island, Marlborough, Capsize Point | collected 2014-11-01 | reverse complement strand
TAGGGCTTGCTGCAACTATAAAGTCTAGTGTTGAACAAACAGTTTCAAGCAATTTAGCATTAGAGAAAGGTACTAGCAAAAATGTTACAGTAAACAAATTTATATAAATTCTGTTTTTCCATTGATAGAACCTTTAAAATCATCTTCTGTGTCGTCACTGACTTCTAGACAAGATGATATTAAAACAGATGATGATCTACATACACATGCTGGAAGTTTTATGAATCAAGCTGCTAGGAAAGAAGCCTTGGAGGTGTCATCATTTCAAAATCAAGTTCCAAATAAATCTTTACAATGTAAATTTTGCAACCGACAATATGCGCATAAGAGCAGTTGATCAAGGCATGTTAATACTGTGCACTCTGACAGAGCAGGAATGATTAGTTGTGAATTGTGTACAGAAAGGTAATATAATAATATAATCAACAATTTTATTATATTATAGTATTATAAAAAATTTTTTTTCATAGGGTTACTAATGTTACAGAGTTAAACCGTCATATAAAAGCAAAGCATAATATTTCTGTGAATGTTATCAACAGAACATTCAGCTGTTTTTCTGATTTTAATCAGTGGAAGGAAGAAGAGGAACGAGTGACACATTCATGGTATGTTATGCATAATTCTCCTAAGATTATTGGTTCCTTTCAACACTATTACTACTATTGTAATCGTACTGGTGTATACAAGCCACGAGGTGAGAAAAAACGTGCCATTAAGAGCCAAGGTACAAGTAAAACAGATTCTTTTGTTCTGCATTTATGAAGGCAGTAAAGTGCTTACAATCAGGCACTGTCGTAGTTATGTATGCTTCAACTCACTACAATCACCAGAAGCAATTGGGGCACTTGCATTTAAGTGATACTGCAAGGACAACAGTGGCAGAAAAATTAAAGAAGGGAATTACTCCAGATCGTATTATTGATGACATTAGAGGAACTAATATAGTTGATGGAATCTGTAGAGAACATTTGATTTCAAAAAAAGATGTAACAAATATAAAGAACGAGTTCAATGTAGATAATATCAAGAAACACAACAATGATTTTGTTAGTGTGGCAACTATAGTGCAGGAAATGGAATCATGGGATTACAATGCTATTCTTCTATTTAAACAGCAAGGTGACAAACCAAATCAAACATGTTCATTGTTAGAAGTACAGGACTTTTTGCTTGTTTTACAAACAGAATTTCAAAGGGACATGTTTATAAAACATAGCCAAAATGGAGTTTGTATAGATGCCATTACAAAATTAATGACTATGATTTCATCTTAATTACATTGTTAGTATTGGATGACTATCAAGAGGGAATTCCTGTGGCTTGGGCTATATCTAACCATGAAGATAAAATAGTATTGAAGTATTTTTTTCAAGCTATAAAGGAAAAATGTGGAAATGTCACTTCCACTTGGTTTATGTCAGACATGGCATCGCAGTACTTCAATGCTTGGAAAGAAGTTTTTGATTCTAATAACACAAAGTATCTTTGGTGTGCTTGGCATGTGGACCGTGCATGGAGAAAAACCATAAAGAAGTGCTTTAGTTCTTTGGATGAACAACGAAATATATATCACCAACTGCGTGTCCTTATGATGGAGACAAGCACGATTTCTTTTCAAATAATGCTGCCCAAATTTTTATCTGTTATCAAGTCTTCCCCATTCTTTGAATATTTTCAAACTTATTGCAAAACATTCTGAGCAGTGGGCACTTTGTTTTAGAATTGGGACTCCCATGAACACCAACATGTACTCTGAATCTTTTCACAGAGTACTCAAGATTTGTTATTTAAACCATAAATATAATAGACGCCTTGACAGCCTACTTTATATTCTAAAAAAAATTGCTAGTGATAAAGTTTTTCAGCAATTGCAGAAAAAGGAAAAGGGAAAACACAGCCACAGAGTATGTGATATAAACAAAAGACATAAACATGCTGAGTCCTTTCGCCATTCTGCAATTATCCTGAGTGATGATCGTAATACTTATGCTGTTTCATCTGAAAGCCGACCAGATGTTTTTTATACGGTCAAGAAACAAAAAAGTACGTGTGATTGCAAAATGAAATGTCAATTTTGTTCCGCATGCTGTCATCTGTATTCTTGTACCTGTCTTGATTCCTGTACAAACAATAGTGTCTGCAAACACATTCATTTAGTTTCAATGAAAAACTTCAGAGATGGAACAGATGACATTGACATTAGTACTGTTGCCAAAAGTCATAGTGAAGTTGGTGATTTAGTGTATTTTCAGCGAATAACATCCATGGAAGTTAATTCTGCACCAGCAAATTCGACAACAGAAGATTTGATAAAGAAGATTAACAGCAGATTAGCAAGTATTTCAACCATAACAAACAACACAGATAGCATAAAATGTTTACAAAGTATGTACAATTCTTTAGGAAACATTTTGGCTCAGGCAATTCCTCCTACAGTTGCCACAAACAAAAGAAAGCCAAATGAAAATAGTGAGATACAAGGGCGATATTTTTCAACTAGAAAAAAACGAAAAATGGACACAAAACTAATAGAGAAGCCATCAAATAAGGAAGCACAATCTTGGGAACAGGCTTTGCAATTGATAGACACCGATATTTGTGCTATATGCTTCAACGAAGACGATAACACAAACACTGAACGAGTCAATTGGGTATCATGTATTATTTGTTCTGTTTGGGTGCACAAAAGTTGTGCTAATATTCAGGACCAAAGTGACTTTATCTGTTGTTATTGCATCTAAATTCTCATCATTACACTAACATCATGTGTATTAATAACCTTTCTTATCAAAGTAAAGAACTGTTCAATAAAGGCTAGCTACTTCATATTCAGGCATTGTGTTACAGAAATAAAAAAATGTTGGCTTTGCTGTATCAGGTGATAGCAACGGAGCCTGGCTCCTAGGCTAAAACTGACTGTAGATCTGACAAAACTAAACCAGTACTTGTTGTAATACAATATATATAATACATAAGTGTGCCATATTATAATAATGTTATGAACTATAGTCCATAGTATTAGTTGAGATCTTTTATAGCTAACTAGATCTACAGTCAGTGTTTGCCTACGAGCATGTATAAGTACAAAGTATCATAATAATGAAGATGATAAAATGGTTACACTGCTTGTCAGGCCTTGTTTTACTGATCTGACTGTAAATTTACTACATAATTTACACTACAGTATACTCTTGTTCTGGAACAAAAAATGTACCACTTGAACAAGTTGTGGTCATTTACTTATGTTTTACTTATGTTTTACCAAGGCAGTGATATTTTTGTTCAAGAATAATATATTACTTCACAGTTTCCTGTCTAGTACACTACACATATTATTATGGTACACCACAGTAAAGCATAGGCCTGTCAAGCAGCGTATAGTGTCCTTGAGGATTCTCCACTTAAACTAATATTTGGATAACTTATGTGGACGATTCTTTAGTGTGGCATCATACAAAATGAAAATATTGACATTCACTATTCACCTGAACAGAAGAAAAATAAAGGTACAGTCGAACCTCCGAACAACAGCCATGCATGGGGACGAACCCTTTGGCCTTTGTAGAGAGTTTGACCTTATTTCGGAGTTTTTTGGATTAAATGAAGATCTTGTGGACCCAGAATGAAAAGTGACGTGATTAAATACATCAAATGAATCAGACGGATTTTTAAGACATTAAAAAAAAAAAAAAGGTCTAGTAATTGTAGGTAGTACATTAGTGGTAAATATTGAGATGATAAGTCTTAATTTGTAAGAAAAAATATTATAATTATTTAAAATGTATTTAGTTGGACGCCGTTGAACTCTTTCCAATAAGATAATGTCTTGTATTTTGTTGGGAAACCATAGCTGGGAACAGTAGGTCAGCTGAGATCTTACAAGTGATAGATAGAGGGACTTCTTAATGTTAATGGGTGATGTGCAAGGAATTGTTCGCCTAATTAAATACAGAGACCAGCTTTGCTGCATATTTCTTTGATGTGGACAGACCAAGATAAACTATATATCAGAAATTAAAATACCAAAATCTTTCTGGTGAGTCACTATTTTAATTGTATCATTACCGATGGTGTAATTGTTGTTAGTAGATGATGATAGGGAGACGTTCATGTATGCACATTTAGAAGTATTTAAAGAAAGTTTCCAAGATTGACACCATGACAATAAATTGTTAAGATCCTTTTGAAGAGCTAAATTCTCACTTGCAGAGTTTAGAGAGGCAATAAGTTTGGCATTATCAGCAAATAAAAACATAGACGAAAAAAAGCAGAGAGACGGTATGTCGTTAACATAAATAAGAAAAAGCAGAGGTCCAAGTACACTACCTTGAGGTACACCTGATTTGACAGGAAGTAAGTCAGATTTACACCCTTCAACCTCAACAAAATGCTTTCTATTTTGTTAGTAATCTTTGAAAAATAACCAAAGAGGACCAGTAATGCCAGTTAGCCAAAGTTTATACAGAAGTTCATTGTGGGGGACTGAATCAAAGGCTTTGGCAAAATCAAGAAACGCAATTTCTGTGTCGCTTTGACTCCACAGAATTAAAAACTGAAGTATATGATAGAAGAAGTTGTTGAAGAGTGGATCTATTTCTGATAAAACCAAATTGTGTCTTTGAAATTTTTGGATATATAAAATCTATTATCTTAGAGTAGACTATTAATTCTAGTACTTTATGAAGAATGCTTAGGAGAGAAATAGGCTGTTGACGTGGATCCAGTAGATAGCACACGCTGTGGTCCAAGGGGAGAGAGTGAACAGAGGCGCCGGTTATGACCTGGAAGTGCCCTGTATCTACCGCCTGTTCGGCCCAGACCTGTTTATGTCTGAAATTGAAAGGCACACAAGTCATAAATTAGTAAGGCGTGGCAAGCTAAAATTGAAAGACTAGGCAAAACGGCGGCATCAATAAGTTGGGTGTGGCTAACTGGCCGTCCCAAGAAGTAAATTTTGTACAAGACATTACGTTTGGGGGGCACACAACTTGGCCGTTGTCCGGAGTAGAGAGTCAACCGTTACTTGGAGTCAAAAAATCCATTACATACATGCAGAAAATACTCCGTTCCCGTTGTAGGGAGGTTCGACTGTAGCTACATACAGTTTACCATTAAAAAAAACTGTAGAGTATTTGTTGCATTTTCTCGATGCATTGATACAGAAATATGGTACCACATGCACTGAAGACAAAATAAAGAGAAGAAAAACACGTACTAACAGGTAGCTATATAACCTATATAATTCTCACCATCATTACATTCTCTTAATGGAACCAAAATATGCTTAAAAATACAGTAACTAAAGATATAGTACACCCAGAGTTCTCAAATAATGTATAAATGAATACCTCAAATTGATCTAGCTATAAGATAATTGTCCAAAACCAAAATATTATTCGAAAATGATAACTACAGAGATATGCTAATTGGGTAAAGGGTCTGGCTACGCCAGTCTAGGACATGTTGAAGTAATAGACATAAAAAATATGAATAAAAAATAGGTCTAGCATGCACTTAGTTCTCCCACTTACAAAAAGTGTGTGAGTCTCAAAAGTTGTGGGTTGTCATAGCTCGAGGCTAGTGATGGCTAAAGACAAGGGCTCAGGGTTCAATTCGCGGCAAGGACTGAGATTTTTCTCACAATTTTTCTTTGCTGTTCCTCCAAACAATTTGAAAGAGTTTTCCATTCTAGTTCATATCTTACCTTATTTAATTCCTCTTTAAAATTCAATAGTAATCTTATTTAAACTCCACTGTGTGGTCAACAAACGAATTAAGATAAAAATTTTTAATTATTCCAATGTGGAGGCAAGCACCGTGAATACAAATGACATAGGATATATACTAACAGAATGACAAAAATTGATTTTTCTTTTTTGTTCTTAATTATTTATTGTTATTTAATTCATTATTAAACTATTTGTTGGTATTTATTTAATTGTTAAACTATTTATTGTTATTTACTTCCTGAATCGGTTCATTTTATTGCTGTCTTTCTCTGGTTGAACAAAAAAAACAACAATGTACTGAAATACACTTTATATTTTTTTAAAAAGTGAGGGGGCTTAGCCTCCCTTATCTACATTGCTCTGCGTTATGATATAGCTACACATTGCAACTCTTCTAAACTGTCACGCGATGTACACGGGCTACGCGTCTGACGATTCTTACCGATGCTAGATTCTTACCGATGCTAACTTCCTCTCCCTAGCAGCATGTTTCTATCAAGCTCTCCAAAGACACCAAAGCAGATTCTTCCTTCCAAGTCGCAGCTCTGAGCCGTGATATATCTATTCTAAACGAGTGACTCCAGGCGCCATTAATACGCCGCCGCTTCTTCATCGTCTAGGACCCTTCAGTACATTCCAGAAGTCTTGTACTCTTCCCCGCGGGCCTCACTCGCACAGTAACTCTTCTTTTGTGTTTGCTTACCAGTTCTAATTAGAGCCGCCACCACCCGGAATTTTGCCCACAATAAATTGCGCGCTCAGAGTTGTGGGGCGGAGTTGAAGAATCAAAATGAATACGAATCAATAGTTAGCTTTCGTACCTAAAAATCGATATTCAGAAGTACTGGATGGCCAGAATGAACTCATATTTTGTACACGGGGTACAAGCCACATTTAAAAAAACATTACAACGAGTTTTTTCTTTTAAATAGGATACAAAAAAAATAATATAAAAATATTTTAAAAAATGGAAAACAAATACTAATATCAAAAATACGGCGTTGTAATGTTGTGGGGAAGCCCCTAGGCTACCGCTGGAAAAAAAAATGGACTTCGTAACTGCAACGGTCGCCCCTTTATTTCGCTGAATAGCCGTAAGGTTTGTACCGTTGTTTCTCCGTTCCTGGTCGGTCTTTTTTCTTGAAACTTGGTTTATAAGAGCTGTCTGTTGGTGTCTGTTTCAACTGGAACAACAAAGTAAGCGTACATTGAACAGACAACGAGAAATAAGTACATAGCATAACTCCTCCGTCTGCGGTTTAGCGCTGCGGTTTCAAGTGGTACTGCACCCTTAAGCAGACTATAGCAATCCCTTTACTCGACTATCTGATTACCAGTATTGCTACTAGGTTTTACAAAGCCTCTTGCCTGCATACTTGGAAACAACTTCATCACTTGATGATATTCGACCCACTATTGTCTTCTATTCTGAGGATCTCCCCAATGTTGAGATTATTGATGAAGAGCTTCATCGTTGGAAATCAAAATGGTTGCATATCCCTCAAAATGATCGCCCTAAATCCTTGAGTGAGACATTGAAAGAATGTGATGCAAATGGTCTGCCTAACATTTTCACATTATTGAAACTATTTGCATCTCTTCCCTTAAGTTCATGTTCTTGTAAACGCTCAGGATCATCTCTTCGTAGGCTTCACAACTATTTATGTGCTACACAAACTGAAGAAAGACTGTCTGTGCAAGCTCTAATCAACATCAAATATGAAATGGAAATAGACATTGATAGTGTTTGTAAACTATACCTAAACAAACATCCACGTAAAATAGAATGTGCAAGATTATTGTTTTAATTTTTTTTTCCCAATTCAATTCATTTGTCTTTTCATTTTTTCATTCAGTTTTATCATTTCGTTATGGTAGACCCTAACTGAATAGTCGAGCTGGTTTGTTTCACCAAAAATCTATATTTTGCCAAATAGGGGTGTGGTTTTTTTAAGAAAAGGGTGTGGTTGCGGTGAAATGGGTGTGGTTAGACTTTAGGTTAATTCTGAGCCCCCCTCTGAAAAATCCTGCCTACTCCCCTGCCAACGGCTCTTGACAACTAACAACCGGCTCTCCGTATCCCCCCATAAAACAGCGAAGTTTTGAAATTAAGTATGGAAAAGGGTCTTCAATGCCATAGTAACCGGTTGAATCAACTTTTTGTTTCTTGAAAAGCAAGCATTTTCGCAGGAATTTTCTCACATTTTGGAGCTTAAGTATAAAGTAAGGCTTGCTTAATGCTGTAGTTTCAGAATAAACTGGGGTCAAGCCTAAAAAGCCGTGTTTTTTAGAGAAAAAAGTTCCACGCGCGCGCATTTAAAGGGCATACGTACCATCCCACATACATACATATATATAACATATACCCGATTTTGCACTAGTGGTGTGCTTGAGCACAAATGGCGAGCGAGCCTGATAGTTAGGTAACATACAACTAAGTATTGTTACTATGTTTTAGCTTAGTTCATGCAAACACTATAATAGCAGTTATGGCTTATTATTTCAGCAAACAAATAAAAAATCACTCTCTTACCTGATTAATGGTAACTTTTGTAGTATTAAACATCTGATTCTGATATCTCAATTACAAGTAATTCTTGAAAGAGCTCTTAGCTACAATAAAAAATTAAAAAATAAATTACTACTTACCTCAATTTCCTGAGTATTGATAACTTCTGCAGTATCAAATTGAAGTTACTTTGACTATCTGAATTACCTCGAATTCTTGACAAGCTCTCAGCTACAAAATGAAAAGACAACCAATTTTAGCACACAAATACAAAATTACTTTCTTACCTCATTTTCTTGAGCAGTGGTAACTATTGTAGTACCAAATTTGAGCCATTCTGACTATTTGTATATACCAGTCACTGTTGACAACAAGCTCTTAGCTACAAAAAAGAAAGGCCAGAGTTATTTTTGCATATTTAGCTACGTCTGGGATTACATCTCAGACAAAGTAATCAAGCACAGGCAAGCCCTGGCATCCACGAACATTTGTCACCCATTGTCACCCAGTTCAACTTACCTACTCATATATCACCTTACCATTGAACGTACCTTACCTTACCTGATCCATGTACTTAATCATATTCATACCTAGCTAAAACCACAGGCTTCAGCCTGTAGTCATTCCCTTATAGGTTTTGTGATTATGTATTATTTCTTGTTGTATGATTACCTAAACTCACTGAGTTGTTATCGGTGGGAGCACGCGCTTTGGGGCAGACAGACAAGGCTGCAAGCTAGCGCCAGCGGCTGCGTTTGTTATTTGCTTGCGTCAGCGGGGTCATACACCTGGTCCTTCTCCAACGAAACTACGTGGGCGTGTTCATACTTAGGGCACGCACATTTGGTCCTTCGAGCCGCCACACGAGCCACTCCTGTGATTCAATACTGCCATAGACTGAGGCTCTCTCTTCTATACTGAACTTTGGTGGAGAAGCCTATCTTCATCACTGCTGAGTCGACTAGAGATGCTGAAAGGTCACCCTTATTTGAGCTCCGACAGTTCCTGACCTTTCTTGCTCGCTAAATATTTTCCATCGTTTGTTTTCTTTGCTCCAGCCATGACCGAAGACAACAGCGCCATCGACACTTCCGTCATAGATTCGCTCAAGCGTAAGAGAAGCCATCGCCGGGGACTCAATACACGAGTACAGAAAAAATTGACTGCCCACCTGGAGAGTCCTCTCCGAAAACTCCGTCAAGCCGAGATTGACCAGGTCAGATCCACTCTCGCCTATGAGATTAAACACCACAACGAACTCCAAGATCAAATCGAGGAGCTCCTAGAGGATGACGCCGACGCCCTTGACCTAGAACGCAGGGAGAGAGACGGCCGCGAAGATGTCCACGACCACCTCCTGTCAGAAGCCCAAGGATTACTGAGCAAGCTTGTCATATGGGAAACCGGATAAGATCTCAGGGCTGAAATGGAATCCCTCACAGCACTCACTGACCCATCCAAGCCTGCCTTCATCCAAGGAGTGCAGGACTTCTAGATAGAGCTGTCCAAGCTCAATCGACTCTCGTCTAGCTACATGGATAACGATGAGATCAGCCAATTGATGACCTGCTTGAGAGAAGCACTCACCAATTTCCGATTGGAGATGGAGAAAGCATCTACCTCCTCCAAGAAGCATTCAGATCCTACCGATGACTCCTCTTCCACATCCAGACCTGTTCTAGCCAGAGCAGCGCCCATCACCGTGGATCTCCCTAAGTTTTCCGGTGAACCCCTCCGCTGGCGAAAATTTCAGGCCATGTTCATTGCTGCCATACGCACCCGGGCTGCTGGCTTCAGTGAACTCGACAAGCGATGTCTTCTGATGGACTCCATTCAGTCCAGAGATGGCAAAGACATAATTTCTAATGCTACTGAGGACGCCACCATGGATGACCTGCTCGAACATCTGAGAGTCCGATTCGGCCGACCCCAAGTCGTCGTGCCTCTACTGATCCAGAAGATGGACAATCCTCACACCTTCACCGCCGACTATGAAGGAATCCAGCACATCCATCAACAAATATTCAACGGATACGACGCCCTTGGGCCCTACCTCAAGGATTCGCTCGCCTCCTACTTGACATATCGCACCACTATTTCTCTCCCAAGTTGAAAGAAGAGTGGGATCAGGCTGTTACCAAGAAAGAAGTGACCGCTACTTTCGAAGGACTCCGAAAATATATGTCCGACCGACTCCTGCAGATGAAACCTTCCAGCTCGCCGACGACTGCCCCACCCTCCAACCCGCCTGCCGTCACCGCCATGTCTTCGAAGTCTGCCAAACCCAAGCCTCCACCCAAGTGCCTCGTCTGTGATGACAGACATGGTCTCCTGCGTTGCCCCGTGTTTGCCGGCTATGACGTAGACAGGCGAAACAAGCTGGTCCGTGACAAACGGCTCTGCATAAATTGCTTCTCGGACAGCCACGGTTATAAGAACTGCACGTCCAAATTCTCCTGTAGGACTTGTAACCAGAAGCATCATATACTCCTCCACAAGGACAAGATGTCAGAGGAAGCCTCCACGACTGGCTTCACCGCCGTTCCATCTGTCATGTCACCAGATGTCTCCCATCCACGCCAGACGCCTCCTTTCTCAACACCATTATTGTCAAACTTCAAGCCAATGGAAGAACAGCCCAAGCCGGAGCCATCCTGGACTCTGGCTCCGGAGTCTCCATGATTTCGGAAACCCTTGCCTCCACCTTCAAGCTCCAACAATTCTCCATGCCTATGGAAATCAATGGACTTCTGGGTCAAGAGCACAGCAAGTTCTCTGTTGTGGCCGAGCTCCACTCCGACACTCAGGACTTCACTTCTAGGCCGATCACCTTTACGGTTGTGTCTAAGCTGAGACGTGTCCAACCCCCATCCAACCGTGAACGCATCCTGAACTTACCTCAGGTCAAGACACTTACCCTGTCCGATCCACAACTCGGGGGAGCTGTTGATCTTCTCATCGGCAATCTCGATATTGATGATTGTGTCTTTGATGGTTCCATGAGAATTGATCGCCTCAAACTCATCAACTCACCTTTCGGCTGGAGTATTGCTGGACCCCTCTCCGGAAATGCTGCCGCGTCCACCTTGACCGCCTCTGCTGCTCCGGATAACCTGCAACACAATCTGGCCAAGCTCTTGGAGATGGATCAAGTCCCAGATTCCAAGTCTCTTCCTCCTGAAGATTCGAAAATCATTGCTGACTTCATCAGCTCACACCAGAGGATTGAAGGATGGTACATGATTCAATTGCCAAGACGACCAGACCCTCCATCACTTGGTAACATCAGACGTCAGGCCCTGCATAGACTCCTGTCCAATGAGAAGACGCTGACGTCAAAACACCGCCTAAACGAGTTCCAGGACGTTCTGCGTGAGTATATCACCCTTGGTCACGCAGAAGTCATCCCACCTTCCGAGATTGGTGTCCGACCGCACTTCCACAGGCGTGTCACTCAATGACACTCTCATGCCCGGACCCAACCTCTACCCAGCACTCCATGACATCCTCCTACGATTCAGACAACACAAGATCGGGTTGTCAGCCGACATCTCGAAGATGTTTCGGGAAGTGATTCTTCACCCAGGTGATCGTGATCTTCACCGATTCATCATGAGAGACGAAGCTGGCAACCTGGTCGACTGTTGAATGACTCGCCTCACATTTGGAATTACGTCATCACCGTTTGCTGCCACCCAAGTGCTACGCCTCCTCGCTGAGTCAAGCTCCGGTTCCTATCCCATCGCTGCCCGTGCCATACTGTTAGACTTCTAGGTAGACGACTTTCTCGCCGGAGCTGACACCATAGAAGAAGCCGACCACCTACGCTCACAGCTTTGTGATCTTCTGGCCATAGCAGGAATGACGCTGAGGAAGTGGTGCACAAACTCTGCTGAGATGCAACGGCGCATACCTAATGGACTATTGGAATCCTGTCCGCTAGCACTGCAAGCTCAAGGCCATTACCCCAAGGCCCTGGGTATCCATTGAGATGTGGACAACGACATGCTACACATCTCCACTCCCATTTCTGCCCAACCAGAAGTCGTCACAAAGAGAGCGATTGCCTCAGGAGTGGCTGGAGTTTTCGATGTACTTGGTTTATTTGCTCCCGCCATTGTTCCAGCCAAGATCCTCCTCCAAGATCTGTGGCGAACAAACCTATCCTGGGATGACGTCGTACCTGATGAAGTCCAGACAAAGTGGAATCTCTGGCTGGAGCATTAACCAACCATCTCTGAATTTGCCATACCGAGAAGACTCTCAAACTCCGACTCACCCACCATGTTCCAGAGCCTCCATGGCTTCGCTGATGCGTCATCCTATGCCTATGGTGCAGTCGTCTATGTTCAACGAGTTCACTCGGACAACACCACCACAGTGACTTTGGTAACTGCCAAGGCGACAGCCCTTCCAATCAAGCATATTACCATCCCGAAAGCCGAGCTACTTGCAGCACTCCTGATGGTTCGTCTCCTAGTCAGAACCGCCAAGCTTCTAGATGTTCCTATTGCTAGTCTCCACGCTTGGTCTGATAGCGAAATTGTTCTTCATTGGCTATCCAAGTACATCAGGACGCTGGAGAAGTTTGTTGTTAATCGTGTCGATGTCATCACCGAGACACTCCCACCCAACTGGAGACATGTGAAGTCTGCAGACAATCCCGCTGACCTAGCAAGTCGTGGACTACATGCCAAGCTGTTGATCAACTCCTCTCTCTGGTGGAAAGGCCCGCCATGGCTTTCCTTACCTCCTGATCAGTGGCCGATTCGACCCCTCTCCAAACCCAAAGTCAAAGAAGTCCCTCTTTCCTGTCTGACCGTGACTCCTATCCATCCACATGATCCAGATGACAAACCTACCTTCACCCAGATGTTGTGGAAGCGTTACTCTTCCTTTCATCACCTGTCTAGAGTTGTTGCTTGGATCTATCTGATCTTCCACAACTGCTGACTACCTGCCGAGAAACGCCTACACAGTGATGTCATCACATCTACTGAAGTCTCTGATGTAAAACCAAAACTGTATCGCCTATCTCAACTTGAACACTACTCCGATGTCTTCCAATTGGCACTCAAGGGAAAACTTCTAGCGAGGACTCACCCACTGCATCGCTTTGTGTTTACCATCTCCAAACATGGGCATCTACTCATTAACACCAGGATACGAGATCCCACCTGAAGTTCGTCACCTACCCAATTGACACTCCGGTCACCAAAGTCACACCTGACGCAGCTGCTACTTCAAACCCTCCATGTAACTTACAGCCATGCAGGACCACGCGCATTGATGTCCATCATCAGCTCATCCTACTACATGCCTGGACTCTTCAACCGACTGAAGCAGATCAGCAAGACCTGTCCTACCTGCCAAAGAGGTTATGCTCGTCCTCTCCAGCAGCAGATGGGACTCCTTCCCCTCTCCAGGACCACACCTGCGCCTCCATTCGACAACACTGGTGTTGACTTCGCTGGTTCTTTAACTCTGAGACTTGGACACATTAGGAAGCCGACCTACGTTAAGACATACGCTTGTCTATTCGTCTGTATGGCCACCAACACCATTCACATTGAGCTGTGTGCTTCGCTTTCTACTGATGATTTCCTGGCCGCTCTGAAGAGATTCATTGCTTGCCGAGGCTGTCCATCCAACGTTTTTTCCGACAATGGAACCAACTTTGTCGGAGCTCGAGAAGAAATCCGGGAAATCCAGTCCATGACACTCTCCAAAGATACCACCAACTCCATCTCACACCTGGCCTCACAAAATAACATCAAGTGGCATCACATCCCTCCCCGAGCGCCTCACTTAGGTGGACTGTGGGAAGCCAGAGTGAAAGCCATGAAGTCCTTGCTCCGGAAAATCCTGACTCCTCAACCTCTCCGTTTTGATGAGATGACCACAGTGCTCGCCGAGGTTGAGGCCATCCTGAATTTGAGGCCTATGACACCCCTTCACAGTTGTCGGACCCTCTGCTTCTTTGGCTAGGTCCACCCAACAATGCTATAATAGTTTCCTCGTCAGTTCAAGTTTTAACTTAATTTTGATATATCCAAATAAAGATAATGAGTGACAGTGTTTCAATCAAAGAGTCAGAGCTCATGACTGTCCCTGGTCAGCCCTTTTATAGACTGCCAATGGGATCACAAGAAAACAGAATATAATGAAAAACTGACCAATCGCAGAGATGATAATGAATTATTATAGTAACCAATCAAATGAGAGCACAAACATTCACACAAATTGTAACAAGTAACCTAGGCAACATAAAAATGATACATAAAATACAGCTGTTACTACAACTATTGAAACTAAGACACAAAAAACATACAAACACATACACAATAAATGTCTGGCAATAAGTTAATAATACTGTTGTGGGGTGTGGTCCTTCCCATTGAACTTACCTTACCTTACCTGATCCATGTACTTAATCATATTCATACCTAGCTAAAACCACACGCTTCAGCCTGTAGTCATTCCCTTATAGGTTTTGTGATTATGTATTATTTCTTGTTGTATGATTACCTAAACTCACTGAGTTGTTATCGGTGGGAGCACGCGCTTTGGGGCAGACAGACAAGGCTGCAAGCTAGCGCCAGCGGAATCATACACCTGGTCCTTCTCCAACGGGACTACGTGGGCGTGTTCATACTTAGGGCACGCACAAGCCAACAAATATGGAATTACGTACTTACCGAGTCAACTTTTTGTTTCTTGAAAAGCAAGCGTTTTCGCAGGAATTTTCTCACACTTTGGCGCTTAAGTATATAGTACGGCTTGCTTAATGCTGTAGTTTCAGAATAAACTGGGGTCAAGCCTAAAAAGCCGTGTTTTTTAGAGAAAAAGTTCCCCGCGCGCGCGTTTAAGAGGCATACGTACCATCCACACATACATATATACATATAACGTATACCCGATTTTGCATTATCCACCCCTAATACTGTCTCGCTCGCTCCGCTCGCTTGCCAACAAACATCCCCGATTTTCAATTGTGTTACCCCTGTAAGTGTCTCGCTCGCTACACTCGCTCGCCAATAAAACACGGTAACAACGAATGGAGAAGGCGGCGAACAGCTGGGGCAGCAGACTCTATGGGAACTGAGCGCCTTGAACAGCTTCTCGCCGAGCGGCTTGCTCCTGACTCCCCTCTTCTTCAGGACCTCATGAAAGTCGTCCTTAGTACGGCTGGTTTGGTGGAGAAGTGATAGGCTCTTGTAGTCGAAGCCCTCAGTAACCAGCTTCTTGGCTTGTGTTGGTGTGACACTGGGTTTTCCTAAGGACCTGGTGAGTGCTGCTGCTTTGATAAACAGAGTCTTTTGGGAAAGCCACTTCTTCAGTTGCATCTGAGGAGTCAGAATGGAGAGTTCCTTCAAACAGCCACTCAGTGATGGATGCAGCAAAACTCTCTCAAGTGCCAGTACATCGGGAAGAGCTCTGTGTGCACCTAAGGTAAAAACAACAGTGATAGCAATAACAATAACAGTAGTAGTACAATAATAATAATAATATTATTATTAGTATTATTAATAGTTGTTGTAATAGTAGTAGTAGTAATGGCAGTAGTAATAATAATGATAATATAACATTAATAATAATAATGAATATTCTTATTATAGCTTATACTTTCAATGTCAACTCCAATAATTTTCTGGTGGAGTTTTCCCATGCCAAGTGATGTTCCCTGCAGCACCTCTTCCCCGTCCTTCTTCATCTAAATAAAATTATTAATTAGACACTGCAATAATTTTTAGTGGAATATATATATACCTTCCGCAATACTGGTAGCGTGTCACAGAAGTGGACATTGTTTGGAAAGTTGAGAGTTGCCAACTCACTGCGCCGTTCAACTTCCGCAAACAAAATGGGGAAGTCAAAAGCAGATCTGTTGTGTGCTACCAAGACTAATGTATGTACATAAATTAAAAATAAATAAATGAATACAAAGAGGGGGGTAATACTTTTGCATACCCGGATAGTGAGGAATCCCTGTTTTTTCACTGACTAGAGTGGTGTTGTACTTGTAATCCACTTTAAAAATTGTGGCAACACAACAGACAGTGACCGTTCACTCCTTAAAAGATTGGAGGTGATGCCTGTTACCCTCAAAACTAATTATATAACAAATCACAATTACAACTCTAATTATTTATAATGTATTTATAGAATACCAGCAGCAGAAATGTTCGGCTGGTCTGAACCAGAGAGGAACAAGTTGCATTGGGGACTGAAACAGGAGGTTGGATCACCTTGGCACCCAAATTGGTGTGGTCAGAGTAGATGCTAAGCCCTGTCGTCTCACAGTTGTACAATATGAGGAGGGGACGAGACTCGCTGACGTCACCACTTGACTCATCCTCGTCGTCCTGTTCAGCAGCATCGTCAGCAATGTACTGAAGCTCAGAATCCAGAACATTTGTAGATGCGTCAATTGCTGATTCAGTTTTGTCAGCTTCTCCCTGCCCATCTCCAACATATTCACCAGTCACACATTCAACACCTCTCAGTGTCCCCATTACTGCCTTCTCCTGCTCATGACGAATCTTCTTCTTTTTCTTCTGTAAGTTTCTATAAGTTTAGTGGTAATAACACAAATGAAAAAAAAAATCGGTAAGAATAGTGAAGGAGTGGTTAAAAAAAGTATAGAAACGAAATGATAAGAGATCTAACCTAAATACATGTAAAACACACCATTATTGGAAACAACTACATATTCAAAATTATGTGGACAAAAGATAGTGGCAAATATTCAAAAATTTATCATAATTCGTACTAAATACATACATATTCTTCAATAAACAAATAAAGCTAATATCCTTTTTTCCAGGTGTTTCGCACTTGACCTCTGAACTTGGTCATCTGTCCAATTCTTCTGGTCCTTGAGAATGGCAGCCACTGCAGTTGTTGGCACGTCCACTCCCATGCGCATTAGGCACAACAGCTTCCATACAGGACCTATGTTCTATTAGTCAACACATATTATTTTATATCATAGCTAATGTATTTTGTACAAGTTGTATACTTTGTGACAAATGGCCATGTTGGTTTTGCAGGTGTAATACACTGGACCAAGATCAGTCCGTTTGTCTCGATACACCAGTGCCATGCCATGAAAACCCTCAACAGTGTTGGTTGTCAACCTGCCACGATCCGAAACATAGTCCTGAGGTCGAGCAGCCATCTCTGCAATGAGAGCTTCAAATCCAGCAACCTGTTCCTTGCAGGTGAACCCATTATCCGTTATGTACGGAGTACCATCAGAATTGAACTAATTTAATAACAATAATGACAATAATAGTAATAACAACTATAATGATAATGATGATAATAATAATAATAATAATAATAATAATAATAATAATAATAATAATAATAATTACAGTAATAATGATGATAATAATAACAAGAATTTCTTTGTAATATACCTTTGGGTGATGACACCATTTCGATGTGTGGTCTTGTTGGCAGTAGTGGATGACAAAGTTGCGAATGGCATCTGAAAAAGTCTTCAGGGGGTCCTCAGCGAATATCACTTCATCTGAATATTCAGATTGCTGAGTGCAGTCTTGCAAGAATTTAGCAAACTCTGTGTCATTCTCTTGCAGTCAAAATTTGCTGCTTTACACTGACATTGCAAGAATAGGTAAATATGAATTATTTAGTCAATAATAATAATTGCTTCGTACCTCACACTTAGTCTTTTTTATTTTTTTAAGGTTTCTGTGCAGAGTCTTTGCACAGTGGTTGTGACAGTACGTCAACGTTCCCTCAGGGATGTAATGGAAAAATGTGGCATTTACTGACGAGTCTTTGTCTGTCACCAACTCCTGAATTGAAAAACCATCTTGCTTGCTCTTTCCAAGCAGCTCGTCCAGCATGTCAGTCTCTGCTCCTGCTAATGTGCCACCCCAGTTACTGCCTTTCCCTCTCTTAGTCCGATGGGTGAAGTACGTAATTTTACCGGAAGTAAAATCATGAAATGTGGCCGACGAATTGTTCGAGTAATGCCCTCGGGTGAGGTAGAATCCATCGAACGTTGCCATCCACTGACTAGCATCTCCCCGGTCCCGGACATCCTCTCGCACCCTCTCACAAGACCACTCAGCCAGATCACTGACATGACCTTCCAGCTTCTGAATGATCCTATGCCACTGAGTGCTTGAGCAACTGGGCAGACCTAGCAGACTACTCAGGCGAGCGTAATCAGCGTACAAATGACCACTGATCAGAAATGATAATACTGGATAGTACTGTTTCCATGAACAGTTAGATTGGTGCATCTGAAGGCTCGCGGAATGACAAAAACTGACTGTGCCAGTAGGTCTTCTTAAGGGTGCTCAAACATAGCAACGCCCGGGCGCCTTTAGTAGCGCACTCCAGCTGAATAGTAGCGCGTTATCTACCACAAAGTCACGCCCCGTTCTGTAACAAATTAGTGCCCGTGAAATGCAGCTGTGCCTCACTCACCACTACGCGTGTACTGATAGGGCGGGGCGGAGTCAACTTATAATAAAAAATTCTCGCGCTCTAGTAATGGATCCAGAATCTTCTCTTGCGTACTGCTCAGGCATGGACTAACTGCTATGGTTCAAATTTTGCTAGGGTTTAGGGCCACAAGGGGTTAACCCTATAACGTTGAGATATTTTTAATTTACGGAATTTCACGGAAATAATCGACAATAGTTCACTGGTAAGGTGAGTAAATATAAAAGTAAAATAAAATTTAAAAAAAACTCAACGTTATGGCATGCACGCACGGGTAAGAAAATGATATACAAAAAATCAGCTTCTAAACTACTGCGGTAGCCGTACAGTACTGCCAAGAAGTCCAAAATGGTGACGGGGTATTTCTTGAGATGCGATCGACTTCCAGTCTTCATTCTTGGTAGGTGCTTTCTCCTAGCAGTGCTTGCTGGCCTGCATAAATAATATAATTCGGGGGGAAAGCAGAAGTAAGTTTAACAGGCCCTAGCAACCGTGGCCTATTTGGCGGGTGTTTCCCGCTCAAAGAGTGTTTGAGCACCCTTAAAAGGTACTTCTGTGAGCTGCCAGACCCGTTGTTCACAGAGCAACTCTACTCCAGCTTCGTGCAAGTCCTAGGTATGTTAATGGTGGGAAAGGAGGAGAGGTTTGGGTAAGGTGGAGGGATTCGGGAGTGGAGAGGTTTCAGTAAGGAGGAGGGGTTCAGAGAGGTTAGGGTAAGAAGGAGGGGTTCAGATGTGCATGTTGAAATCATGTCATCGTGAGGAAACTTGATGTCATCACAGAGCAGGGACAAGCGGTCTATCAAGTCATCTTTGAGGGTGCTATCAAACTCCTCTGCAAATAAGCCTTCGTCATCCTCCATGAATTCGGTATTATCCAAGTTGGAAACTGTAAGTGTTAGTAAAAAATTAAATATAAAAAGTTTTATTATTATTATTATTATTATTAACTTATTTTTACGATTATATTTATTGATTGATGAATTGATTTATAAGAATAGATCTATGATTATATTTATAAATTCAGATTTTTCAAGGAAGGGGGGAACTTTCTCTGGGGGAGAAAAATTCCAGGGCTACTCCCCTTCTGTGTGAAGCCCTGATGCATAATACACACACATACACACACACACAGTAGAGAGATTAAAATTTTGATATTTTTTTTTATATACTTGTTCATCCCAAGAAAGACAAAGAAAATGAAATAACACAATTAATTAAACATACCTTCACTGTTGTTCAACACAATTCTAGACACATCTGCTACAGCTGATCCGGAAAAACTAGCCGGCTTTGCCTCAGGAACATGATTCTTGCAGATGGTGGTGCCATACTCAGTATCAGTCAGCCAAGGAATATCAGTGCTGGAAACTGCTTGTGCTGGTACAAATGGACATAAGCCAGAAGGCACAGACGAACCTGCACTGAGGGGCACAGATGGACCTGTGCTGAGGGGCACAGACGGACCTGCGCTGAGGGGCACAGACGGACCTGCGCTGAGGGGCACAGATGGACCTGCGCTGAGGGGCACAGACAGACCTGCGCTGAGGGGCACAGATGGACCTGCGCTGAGGGGCACAGACGGACCTGCGTGAATGAGCACAGACGGACCTGCGCTGAGGGGCACAGACGGACCTGCGCTGAGGAGCACAGACGGACCTGCGCTGGGGGGCACAGACTGACCTGCACTGGGGGACACAGACGGACCTGCGCTGGGGGGGCACAGACGGACCTGCGCTGGAGGGCACAGACAGATTTCTGTCACCTCTCCGTCATGACTAACCAACTCGGGACCTGTACAATATTATAGATGAGACTGTACATCAGATTTATCAAAAAAAACGTGTAATTTTTTGCTGACTTCGAAAAAATGAATAAATTTTAGACTAAAAACAAAAATATTTATTAATTTTTTTATGATATACAGCCATGCACCATTCTTTTTTTGTGTGCCATACACTACATGAATATATTTATTAAGTATACAGTATATATTTAGAATGATTCAAAACATGACTGTTGACAGATTGTATTCTGCAAGTATGATGTTCAAATGTCAATGTTATCATGTTTTGCTATAGGTACCTCTACTGGAGTAGCATATTTTCTTCTGCCTTGTTGCAGAAAGCTGTTGCTTCCTCTTTGTGCCTGCTCTGCTAGCCATACCAACCACAATTAGATACAATCCACGAGCCTCTGCTTTGATTACGCAATAAAAGCCACGAGATCGCCAACTATAATTTTCGAGGTTGTAGGCGGGATTGTGTGTGCGCGTTTCTTTAAGCCCAACCACAGGCTACAACTCCCTGGTTTGGCAGCTCAATTGGGTCAATTAACAGTGCACACGCGTTGCTATGTGCCACTACCCTTAATGTTGCTGCTCTTAAGACATAAGAGTAGGGCTTGTAGTTTGTGATAAACTCCATTTCCCTCTAAATTTACATGTTAGCATAAATTACCATTCAATCATTTTGCACTTAATGGAACTGTATAAAATACTATTGTTTTAACCTGAATCATTATAAAATAGGACAAGATACATCCGTTAACTGTTTTGTTTATGATGTACCTCTTGCATGTTGACAAGAACAGTGGAATGCAGCATTCTATGCAAATAAAAATATTGCAATATAAGTATTCAATAATCATACAATCTGATAGTAACTTATACTATCACTCTGACAAGTACTGCTGTTATTAGTACTAGGACTGGTAACTCACAGGTAAACATGATTGTGAAGTTACCCCAGCTGATATTTTAGCAGCTACTCTAATCCTGTATGCTACAACAGAGGAAGGTAAATATGTAAAAACATGGAAAAGTGGCAAGTTTGGCTGGTTGCTATAACTACAATGGTACTACAAGAGGACTAGACCGCACCCACCACAGTACGGGGCGGAGCTCATGGCACAAATAAGGGTGGAGCTGACAGAGCTACTTGTGGGGGAACAGATTGTTGGCCAAGGTGGCGATGAGGCTTCCTAGGTTCCAACTGTCCCGCTCGAGGGTCACTGCCACCAGAATCCAGGTAATGGCTCTTGCTCGTCTTGAGTAATCCGGCTCCTTTATAATGCTAGGGTGGCCGGAGCTCGTCTCACAATCGCGCCTCAAATAATAGCGGTTTACAACTATTCTTGAAACTATTTCTAGACTGATTTTACACGTGCGTGGCTTGCCTATTTATTGGTCAAGGCTACGCACGTACCGACACAAAAGATACAAACATCCGGTCACAAAAATTGCATGACGTCCACTACCTACGCTAACTATAATATGATACAAAAATTACTCAATATAAATACATACACAATAATAACATCCACTGTCCATTCTACCAGTTCATTTCTCTTCTCTCTTCTTTCGAGTCTTCTCTCCTTCATTGGAGGCCAGACCCACAGGTCCCCCTCCCAAGCCTACACCCCTGGGTTGAGGCTGACAACAATCCAAAGGGCTGGATTCCTTCTCCGTCTCCGGCTCTGTCGTCCATGACTGGCAACTAAGGCCATCCGCATTTCCAATCATTGACCCGGGCTTGTACTTGATTGTCACATCCATGCCCTGCAGCTTAAGGGAAAATCTTATTAATCTCCGATTGAGATGCTTGCTAGACAGCAAAGACACACAAGCTCTATGGTCCGTATAAATTGCCACAGACCTCTTGTAGAGGAAATATTCAAAATGTCGAACGGCAGAGACAATTGCCAGAGATTCCAGCTCTGTCACTGAATAATTCTTCTCGGCTCCTCTTAGCTGACGGCTATAAAATGCCACGGGTAACTCCAGCTCGTCCTGAACTACATAAAGGCATGCCCCCACTCCATCTCCGGAGGCGTCCGTGTACATACAAAAACAATCATTTGCAACAGGCACAAATAATACAACTCTTACACACAAACACTCACGTAAACGATGAAAGGCTTCGGACATCTCCTCAGTCCAGAGCACCCTGACAGGAGAAGCCAGAGAGACAGCCGGGGTGAGCAACGATGACAATCTTGCGAACCCATCCACGAACTGACGGTAATAGGAAATCGATCCTAGAAATGACCTCAGTTGACGCTTAGTCGTTGGCCTCTTAAACTCTCTCATAGCTCTAACTCTCAACTCGGGCACAGCTACACGACCACACCCAATCTGATGTCCAAGATATTTCATATGCTTCCGCCCAAACTCACACTTCCCTCTCTTGATCCTAAGTCCTGCCTCTCCCAAACAGTTAATTACCTTCCTCACGTCTTCCAAATGACTCTCCCAACTATCACTAAATGCCACCACATCATCTATGTAATTACGAGAAAAACTCCTAACTGGTTCCTCAATTATGGCATGAAAAATAGCAGGCGCATTTTTCAACCCGAAAGGCATAAGCCTGTACATAAATTTCCCCATAGTGCACACAAAGGAAGTGAGATCCTCATCGACTTCTACCTGGTGGAAGCCGGACGTAAGGTCCAGCTTTGACAGGCAACAGCTTGGTCCCACCTTCTCTAAGATTTTCGTTAAAGTTGGCAGCCAGAACTGTCGCAAAGGTGTTCTAACATTTAATTCCCTGTAATCAATAAACACATGCACCGACCCATCCTTCTTTCTCACCGGGACCAAGGGACTCGCCCACTCAGCGTCACTCTTCATAATGATACCACACTTCAACAACTTGTCGATCTCCTTTTCAACACCCTCCCGAATTCCCAAGGGTACTTGCCTAGGCGGTAAGTTCACAACATCTGCCCCCTCTTTCAACTTAATTATACATTTCCCCACCTTGCATAAACCTGGCAAAATATTTATCCACCTCCCTCAACATCACTTGTAATTCCTTTTCCACGTACCCATCACATTTCTCCGTCCCTAGCACATAGTTGCCAACCATCCCGATTCTGGCAGGCAATCCCGACATTTTAGCTCCAATCCCGCTCCTGTCCCGACATCACCGACCAGAAAGGGTCTGAGGCCAGGAAATAAAGGCTAAACTGTAACAGTACAGCTCGAGACTTAGTTTAGCTAGCTATGGCCCGAGTAGGGTCAAAGTACAGTTATTTTTAGTCATAACAATTTACATCATCAAAATTAACACGTGGTTGCTTATTACTGGTTCTAGACTCTCATCACTGTCTCTCGAGTTCTGTTCAGTCTGTCATGGCTGAATCTACAGAGGTTAGTCTTCCTCCTGCTGCAAAGAGAAGGAAAAGGAATTGCCACTTTGATTCAAAATGGATCAAAGACTTTCAAGGGATTTCAAGAAGTTCCAAAGGTAGCTAGCTACAGCAAGCAAGCTAATTGGCTAGAAGTAGCTAGCTAGATACTAATAATTATTAATTCATGATCAGCAATAATATGATGGTAATTGAGCTTAATATGAAATAGGTGAGGAGTATGCGCGCTGTATGATTTGCTCCACTGATTTCAGTATTTCTCATGGTGGAAAGAATGATGTGACAAAGCATGTCACCAGGAAGCATCACCAAGAAATGGCAAGGGCAGGTACATCATCACAATCTTTAGTATCTTTCTGTACTCCTCAGCAAAGGGCTATTGAAGCAGAAGCACGGTGGGCCATCTTCACTGCCAAGCACAATATTGCTTTCCTTACCAGCGACCATGCAACTAAACTTTTTTGCAAAATGTTTCCAGATTCTGTGATTGCAAAGAAGTTTGATTGTGGCAGAACAAAGACTACTGCCATAGTCAAAGAAGCTTTGGCCCCTCACTTTCTGGAGAAAACGGTAAAAAATATGTCTTACCCCTTCTCATTGCTTATGGACGAATCCAATGACAAGTCAGATAAGTCTTGTATCATTCTTACAAGAGGTTTTGACCCGGATCTATGTGATGTTCGCACAAGGTTTTTAGACATGCCAGTAGTTAACATAGGCAATGCACGGAATCTGTTTGAAGCTTTGAAGTCATCCTTGTCAAAGCAGGGGTTGGACTTTTTAAAAACTGTTGCATTTATGTCGGACACGACTAATGTAATGAAAGGTGCCAGATCTGGAGTGCAGAAATTAATTAAGAATGAACATCCTAATCTGTACGATGTTGGATGTATCTGCCATTTGGCAGATCTCACTGTCAAGGCTGGTATGTGTACCCTACCTCTCGACATAGATCAGCTTTTTGTGGACTTTTTTTTTTTTTCCATAGCAGCAAACGGAAACAACAATTTGTTGATTTGTGGTGTTCTTTATTCACCACCGAGCCAGATGTAATCCTTAAACATTGCACAACACGCTGGTTAAGCTTACTTTGATGTGTTGAACGTTACATAAACCAGTTAGAAGGTTTAAAGTCTTTCTTTCGTTCTAGTGATGAGGAGACCAGTAAAGTTGCTAGCATACTTCAGAAGCTCAAAAATCCCTTGCTTAAACCACTTCTTTTCTTTCTAAAATATATTCTTTCCCATATGGACAAATTTAACAGAATGTTCCAGAAGTCTACTGAGAATACAACCTGTGAACTTCACAGAGAAATGTGCAGACTCACAAAGCTCTATGCAGCAAATGTCCTTAAGACAGATGTGATAACATCTGCAAGTGGTAACCTTCGCCTCCTCAATCTGGAGCGAGAGAGTCAGTTAGATGATGAAAATTTGGGGGTTGGAATTGATACTTGGACGTGTATCAGAGAATTAGAAGAAGAGCATGATCCAGCACCCTTCTTCTCAGCTGTAAGGAAATTTTACACTGCCTCTCTTAAGAAGATGCTCAAAAAGTTTCCATTTGGTGACTCACTGTTGAAAGACTTCGGAGTTCTTCAGCCAGATAAAACAGCATCCTATTCTGTGGACACCATTGTCGGCTTGGCAAAACGCTTTCCACAGCTTGAACTGTCTAGTAATGAATCTCTAGATAAGTTGAAGGAGGAATTCTTAGATTTTCAACTGTCACCAGGAGATCTTCCCCCTCCAAGTGAGTATAAAGCTGCTGACCTCACTCTGAAGCCAAGAGTAGGTGCTTTCTGGTCTAGGGTAAGTGAAACCAAGACCCTAGATGGAAGAGACAGGTTCAGTGCTTTAGTCAAGTTAATGTATGGCCTTATGTCTGTACCTTGCTCCAATGCTGATTCTGAGAGGGGCTTTTCAATTTTGCGAAAGATTCACACTGACCAGAGGTCAAACTTGGATCAGTCTACCATCATTGCACTCATGTCAATGAAGTTCAATTGTGATGACTGCTGCCATGACAGTAGACTCAGCTCAGAGCTTCTAACTCGATGCAAGAAAGCAACTCGCCAATCACTTCACAAAAACTAAAAACAAGTTCACATAACAAATCATCAGTTCACAAAACAAATCATCAGTTCACGATCAATCACCATGTACCACTGAATCTTTTCGATGTGCATGTGGATGTGGCAAAAGGGGCGTGGTCGTGGCAAAAATTTTCAGGCGCGCAAGCTCGCCAGGTTGTCCCTACATTTTGTATCTAAAAGTTGGCAACTATGCTAGCACAGCCTTACTACCCTCTAGATCCTCCAACACACCCTGCTCTTCAGCCATAACAGACACTGCATTCACACTAACAACCCGATCTACATACACCTTAGTGTTATTAATATGCACTATCCTCAGAAAGTGACCTTCTCCCTTACTCACCCTGTAGGATACTCGAGACACCTTCTCTTTCACCATGTACGGCCCCTCCCAAGACGCCTGAAGAGAGGCATGCATACCCGGGGTACAAATCGATACTTTCGAACCAACCTTCAAACTGCGGTCACTCCTGTTCTTGTTAAAAGACAGGCATCTCTTCTCTGTGTTATTGCACTCCGCAACCACCGCCATGTCATGTAGCAAGGAGAGTTTGTCTTGAAGCTTCAGCACCCTGTCCTCAACATCCACACTCTCATATACCTTATCCACCCACCCCGAATACAAGATGTCAAGGGGGCCTAGCACGTCCCTCCCATAGACAAGTAGGTGAGGGGAAAACCCGACATCTCTGTTTGGCACTTGTCTGATTGTAACCAACGCCAACGATAAAAACTCTGACCAATCGACTCCACTATCATTCTCCTTTGACAACATGGGTTTCAGGGTCCCATGGAGGCGCTCTACTACCCCGTTACTTTGGGGACGGTAAGGGAATATCACAACTCTATCTATCCCCAGCAGTTCACACACTTTTTCCATGACTCTGCCAAGGAAAACGCTACCCCTGTCTGATAAAACACGCATGGGGATCCCAGTTCTCGAGATCACGTCGACAAAACACTCGGCTACTTCATTGGCCGAGCATAAACGCATCGGACATGCCTCAGGCCATGTACTTGCTTTGGCAAAGGGCCAACGATATCAATGGCCACCAACTCAAAGGGGACGGACACAATAGGGCACTCCACCATTTTAGCTGATTTATTGCCCGCTAAATTGATTCGTAAGCACATATCACAACTCTTTACAAAATTAATCACATCACTGTGCAACCCCGGCCATGTGAACTTGCTATTAATCAGCTTTCTCATCCCACCAACCCCAGTATGGGAGCATATATCATGTGCTAATTCAAGCACCTTGCACCTGCGGGCCTTGGGAACAACAAGTCTGTTCACCTTCCCACCAAAGTCATCTAACACTGAGTGGAACAATATATCCTTTGCCCAACTGTATCCATTGAGATTCTTGGAGGCAAGTTCTCTACAACTCTCTAGGGTCACATCATTACTGATTTGTTCCTTGAGCAAACTCACATCAGGCAGATCTGTCAACTGAGGGCTACCCAGCATTACTGTTCCCTCACTCTCGACATTAACATTGTCATCACACTCATGCATTACAGGCATATCCACATTCACCTCTTCATTAATAACAGGTGGTTCGTCCAGCTCCTGGAAGGGGGCTGGATCAGCCACTTCTAAACTTCTAGCATTCTCAGTTTCTTCCACCAGGCTGGTCATCCCACAACATGAACATGGGACGCCTCGGAATTGCTAGGGACTGTCTGAGGGGCATCCACCACCCCATCAGTGCTCCTAGCAACTTCCGCATCCCCACCAGAGGATGATTGGGCGTCCGGGGTGTCACCGGAGTGCCCCACCCCACTTTCGGTTTTAGACGGGAGCGGGGTGGCTCCCAAAAGGAGCCGCTTAGCCATTGTGCCATCCATCTGCACTAAAAACAACACCTTGTTGTTCAGCATACCTTGCTGAGTAACAGCCACACTCATCTCAAACACTCGACCTTCGATATCAAACTCCACCACCGCCGTACACAGAGTGACTGGCACTCCCGTCGCCCCCTGACCTCTATCGTATCCGGGAGGATCTGGTTCTCATATACCAGGCACCCAGGGGCGATGATAACCTCTGCCCCAGAATCGGGCACTATATCGCAACTAAACCCATTAACACATCCAGTCACAACTGGGGTGCCATCATGCACAGCTACCCAGCTGGCATTGAGGGGCTTATTTTCGGTTTTTAACCCAAGCTGTCTCTTGCCCGCCTCCGCCTGCCTGCCCTGCTGTCTTGCGGGGGCACTCTCACCCTTGTTTGGGCAGTCTGGGGACTTATGGCCTGGTTGTTGGCAGGAATAACACACAATAGACCTGCTATCCTCCCTAATGGCACGGCACTCAAATGACTTGTGCCCCAGCCTCTGGCATTTAAAACACCTCACAACATCACTACTACTTGTACCATGCCCACCACCTCTGCTAACTCCAGATCTGTCCGAATCTGAAGAGTGTAGCGAGAGGGCGAGTTTATTCAACTCGCGAAAGGTATTAATCTCCCGGCTGTCCATGATCGCTTTTTGATGGGAGGTCAAGCTACTTCTTTAGATAGCTCACACAAAAAACAAAAGGATATCCTTACGCTCAACTATAGACATGCTGACGGAGTCCATTAAGCCTTTTAAATGAACATATTTTTCCAGGGGATTCATTGAACGCACATCACCAGCAAACTCAGTCGTTATTTACTACCCAGGCTGGTCTTGCCTGAACCCAACGACTCGATAAGGGTTTGCTTCAACTCCTCATAGGAACACTCGTCTCTGTCAATGGAGGCCACTATCTGAGACGCTGACTTGGACGCTAATTTCTGATAGAGGATCGACTTGAACTCGCATCTCGGTACTACAATATCGATTAAATCTGCCTCAAGTTTGCTAATGTATTTCGCGATGTCATGCCCCTCTTTATGATGAGCAAGACCTTGGACTTGCCGTGTCTGGTCTGACAGAGAGGGGGCGAGGGGTGGTACAGCTGCCCTCCCAAGGGCTATATAAAGATCTTATGATACGCATCAAATCCCTATTATAAAAGACGTCATCCTCACGGTCTCCTAACACACCAGCATCATCACCCGAACCTATATCTCTCACACGTCCCTCAACTCTTCCTTCCTCCCCTGCATCCTCCAAATCACCCAAACGTAAATCTGCTCCTTCCACACCATCCATATCTTCTCTCATGGTGAAAACACTACCACGAAATTTATCAGATATACCACCAAACAACCTATGTGTACCATTTCTCTCACTCCAGTCAAACACAGAATTCTCAGGGCTTACACTCCCTGAATTCTCAAACAGATCAGCACAAGATTGACTATCACTTGCAACACTATGTCCACATACAGGACTCGACTTCACCACACAACTACTCAAATCAGAACCGCTCACCAGTTCAGCTGCTAAACCAGAATCAGACAAAGGAACTCCAGTCGACGTCGGAATTACCACCCTACAATTCTTGTACTTCTTCTTGCACGCTCTTGCCGGCTGTTCTCTCTGACTCATCCGCCAATGTGAGGACTTCAGAGACACCTACAGCCCCACCGAACAACCAAAAAAAAGAAGAAAGCACACAAAAAGGTAATAACACTAAGAAATAACCTGAAACACCAAAAGGACAAACACCACGTGTAGTGGGCACACAAAAGAAAACACACAGAAACAGACAGATACAGTTTGAAGCCGTGGGGGTTGACAACGCGGAGGTTCGTAGACTTCCAGGCTGCGTCTTAGAACAGACCAGAAGACAGAGCCGCTGCCACCAACTGTGGGGGAACGGCTCGTTGGCCGAGGTGGCGATGAGGCTTCCTAGGGTCCGACTGTCCCGCTCGAGGGTCACTGCTACCAGAATCCAGGTAATGGCTTTTGCTCGTCTCGAGCAATCCGGCTCCTTTATAACGCTAGGGTGGCCGGAGCTCGTCTCGCAATCGCGCCTCAAGCAATAGCGGTTTAAAACTATTCTTGAAACTATTTCTAAACTGATTTGACACGTGCGTGGCTTGCCTATTTATTGGTCAAGGCTACGCACGTGCCGACACAAAATATACAAACATCCGGTCACAAAAATTGCATGACGTCCACTACCTACACTAATTATATGTACAAAAATTACTCAATATAAATACATACACAATAACATCCACTGTCCGTTCTACCAGTTCATTTCTCTTCTCTCTTCTTTCGAGTCTTCTCTCCTTCATTGGAGGCCAGACCCACACTACTGCAAAAGGGGGCGGTCACATGAAGTATCTACGGTTTGTAATGGACAACCAGACCTACCAGTTCAACTGTCTCCCCTTTGGCTTGGCAGCAGCACCATGGGTCTTCACCAAGACTCTCAAGCCAGTAGCAGCTACACTGCGCCAAATGGGGGTTCGTCTGATCTGCTACATTGACGACATACTACTGCTGGCGGAGACTCAGACAGTGGCAGAGGAGCAGGTAAAGGGGCTGCAATACCTGTTGGAATGTCTCGGCTTTATTGTGCATCCAGACAAATCAATCATGACCCCGGGGAAGTGATGGAGTTCCTGGGAATGACAGTAGACTCCATGAAGATGAAACTGAGGTTGCCTGCCAAAAAATTAAAGGACATCCGGGCGAAAGCCTGAAAACTGGCCCAGCAGAGGGAAATACCAGTGAGAGCTCTGTTGCGATTAGTAGGGAAGATGAATGCAGCCATCCATACCATACTACCTGCCCCACTATTCTTCAGGAACCTACAGATGGCCATGACAGAGGTACTGAATGCCAGCAATCAGAATTACGAAGTAGAAGTTACGCTGTCTCAGGACTACCTGGACTAGCTAATGTGGTGGGACTATTACCTGAGCCAGTGGAATGGGAAGAGCATGCTGCGGAAGGCAGTGGACTTAGTGATAGAATCAGACGCGTCACTGGCAGGGTGGGGGGCAGTTTGCAACTACCAACAGACTGGTGGGCCATGGTCACAGGAGGAGCATAACCTGCACATAAATTGCCTGGAGTTGCTGGCAGCAACATTGGCATTAAAGACATTCACAAAGGGACAGACGGGCTTGTTGGTACTCTTGAAAATGGACAATACCACGGCGGTGGCTTATGTCAACAACCAGGGAGGTACAGTCTCCAGAGAGCTGGTGAGACTGTCCAAGGATCTCTGGACATGGTATCTGCAAAGGAATATCAGTATCAAGGCACAACACCTCCCAAGACATTTGAACAAGGTGGCTGACTCGGAGTCTCGCACTATGCTAGACCAGTCGGACTGGAAACTCAACTCACGAGTCTTTCAACAAATCCATCAACTCTGGGGCCTAATGGAGGTGGATTTGTTTGCCTCCAGATTGACAACACAGTGCCCAGCCTTTTTCAGTTGGCGGCCAGATCCATATGCAGCGGCAACAGATGCCTTCCTCCAAGTCTGGACGGGGCTCAAGGCATATGCAAATCCGCCATGGAATTTGGTGGGACGAGTGGCAGCACAGGCTCAGGCTCAGGACCCAGCCTTGGTACCCAACTCTACTGGAGATGCTGGTAGATGCCCCACACCTGATCCCCCCCACAGAGACAAGCATCAAGTCGCTCACAGATGAGAACCCAACAACTAGCCGCTTGGCCCATATCCGAGAAAAATGCAGAGATCACAAGCTTTTGGAGGAAGCTAGCTCGCTCATCTTTGGTTCGTGGAGGGAAATAAACAAATAAATCCTACAAATTTGTCTTTGGGAGATGGCATAGTGGTGTAGTAGACGGGGCCAATTTATTTTCAGGTCCTATAACAGACGTTGCCAATTTCCTGGCAGAGCTATTTACCGTAGGATATAAGTATAACTCACTCAATGCCTATCGGTCAGCCATCTCATCAGTGCATGAGAACGTGGAAGGGTATGAGGTAGGGCAACACCCACTAATCACTAGGCTAATTAAGGGGGTATTTAATACTAGACCACCCTTACCTAAATACACTAAGTACAAGGAATGTGCAGACAGTACTAGCTTGAAGTGGGGGCCATGCACCCTCCCGGATGGAGTAAGCTTTACGCCTACACACCTTTCGAAACAATCCCGACAGGGTAGACCCCTTAAATACTTCTTTTTCCCATCCTTCAAACAAAATCTACTGCTATGTCCGGTGACAACACTGTAGGCTTACGTAGAAAGAACGAAGAATTGCAGGGGACAGGTCACAAAGGTGCTGATTAAGCCACATAAAGCAGTGGCACTTAGTACCATTGCAAGGTGGCTAAAAACCATGCTAGAGTGTGCAAGCATTGACACAAATATTCTTAGCGGCCGCTCCACATGAAGAGCGGCTTCGAGCATGACCTCAATGGGTGAGGTCACTACAGGTGACATTCTTAAGGCAGCAGATTGGAGCTCGGAGTCAGTCTTTCAGAAATTCTATCACAAGTTACAACAGAACCCATGCTTTGGTGGAATGGTGCTGTCACCAGCAGGCAAGCTTTCGGAGTGAGGTAGCTACAAAGAACACATTGATATGTGAGACTGAGCCTTCTGAAATATAATTCGAGAATGGCTCAGGCCGCGAAGTGGCTGCCAGCTATTCTGGATTATATGAAGAAGGTAAAGTTGAACATATCAACATCCCGCCCACCCTCCCTGGATGGGGGAAGGGGCATGCAATAATTAAGGGTCAATGACCATTACAAAAAAAACAACGTAATAATAATAATAATAATATATAATAAGGGTATAGATGTTAGAACACATGGGTAGCTGGGACAAGCTAATCATAGGCCGACGAGAGCATGCGCACAATTGGTCTTATAATGTTAATGGCCACACCCACAGGGCGGGGCAGACGGTATGTAGAGTTAAATGATTCCAATTAAGCGACAAATAAATAGCTGTTTGAGTAGAAACATTGGCCAAACACGTTGATATGTTCAACTTCACCTTCTTCATATGTGACCGTCTACAGGAAAATCGGTCATAACGCGGGAACATCACTTTCATTATTTTTACACAAATAAGTTAACCAAGACCTGAAGATGAACTCCTCCAAGTTTTAAAGCCACTGCGCGAACCATTTCCGAGATAATACACAGAACCGCTCCATTCTGCAAGCATCAAAGATCCATTGAACATCGAGATTTGGAGCCCCAAAGGCGTTGCTAAGGGCGTGCCCGTGTTAATTCCGTATTCAACCGCAACCCGTATACAAAAAAACAACGTAATAATAATAATAATATATAATAAGGGTACGGATGTTAGAGCACATGGGTAGCTGGGACAAGCTAATCAAAGGCCGACGAGAGCATGCGCACAATTGGTCTTATACCGTTAATGGCCACACCCACAGGGCGGGGCAGACGATATGTAGAGTTAAATTATTCCAATTAAGCGACAAATAATTAGCTGTTGCACTGGTCCGCAAACTGTACACCCTGTTGTCCTCAACAGCATTGATGCCAGTGCTATCAGATCAGCGGCCCTGTCCACTAAGGGTGCTGCGGGCCCCTCAAGTCTTGATGCTCATTGCTGGAGAAGGCTTTGTACTTCCTTCCATGCAACCTCACAGGACCTTTGTTACTCTCTTGCCCTTTTTGCACGTCACCTCTGCACCACCCTGCTGGATCCTGAGGGTTTGTCTAGCTTTCTGGCCTGTAGGCTGATAGCTCTGGACAAGTACCCAGGGGTACGCCCAATTGGTGTTTGCGAGACGGTACGCAGGATTGTCGCCAAAGCTATCCTCCATGTCACCAAACAGGACATCCAGGATGCAGCTGGTTCTCGTCAGCTGTGTGGGGGACAACTTGCTGGCATAGAAGCTGCTATTCACTCTGTCAGGCGTGAGTTTAGCTGTGAGTCTGCAGAAGCTGTTCTACTTGTCGATGCCAGGAATGCATTTAACTCCCTTAACAGATAGGCCGCCCTTCACAACGTTCAATTCCACTGTTCTTCATTATCAACTGCCCTCATCAATACGTACCGTGCACCAACGGAGTTGTTTGTGGATGGAGTCGTTCTGTTGTCGGAGGAAGGTAATACGCTGGGGGATCCCCTTGCGATGCCTCTCTATGCCATGGCCTCCGTCCCTTTGAACCAACGGTTGGATGATGTTGAGGGTGTACGGCAGGTTTGGTACACGGATGATGCGTCAGCTACAGGGAGACTGGCCTCTGTGCATTCCTGGTGGAACAAACTGTCGATGATTGGTCCTGCCTTTGGCTACTTTGCAAATGCCGTGAAGACGTGGCTTGTTACCAAGGAGGAGCATTTTGATAGGGCAAAGGAGTTATTTCGGGGCACTAATGTCAATGTCACGTGTCATGGGAGACCGTATCTTGGGTCACCACTGGGCACGGATGACTACATGAGAGTTTTTGTTCAGGAAAAGGTAAACGGCTGGATTGAGGACCTACAGATGCTCACGGATATTGCCAAGTCTCAACCTCATGCAGCCTACGCAACGTTCACTCATGGTTATCGGCACAAGTTCTCCTACCTTTCACGTACCACTCCCAACATCGTTTCCCTCTTGGCGCCACTGGAGGAGTTTCTGTCCTCAACCTTCATTCTGGCCTTGACGGGAAGAGCCCCCCCAGATGCTGCTGTCCGTGACCTGTTCGCTCTTCCAACTCGGCTGGGGGGGTTGGCAGTTGTGAACCCAACAAAGTCCTGTCCGCTCGAGCATGAGGCTTCTATTGACATTACAGATCCGCTAACCACAGCGGTCTCTGCTCAAAGTGACGAATATACCTACGATTGCCTTGCCGCCCAGGTATTGGCTGGGGCCAAAGTGAAGGCCAGCAGGAAGGCTTTGGAGAGAGCTACAGCGTCTGATGTCCGAGAGCGGGTACCCGCTCCTCTACAGCGTGCGATGGACTTAGCCCAAGCGAAAGGGGCTTCAAGCTGGCTGACACCTTTGCCAATAGAGGAGCTGTGATTGGTCTCTCTTTTGGGCCAGCATGGAGGCCAGCCTCTTGTAAATCACTGTTGCTGCCGGCCCCATACCACCAGTAAGGGATAGTACCACAGGTGAAAAGGTGCCGTGTTCAACCTCTCTCACACGCTGGTCATAAGCCCTTTTCTTAGCATGTTCGTGTTTCCTGTAGCACGAGGCGATAGAATGACAATTCGACTGTGCCAGAGGATTGAATACCCTGATGTCAAAGAAGGCCCTCTCGTGTCTGCCTCCCCTAAAGCCACAAGCTGCCACATCTAATCGTGCATCGTCAGTAGCAATTGCTGTTGCCCCGTTCAAAACCTCACCCGATAGTGGTTGCAGATGTGGCTCGACACAAACGTCATGGCAGACCTCTGTCATCACTGTGGCAGTGAAGTCTCGCACCTCATTGTGGCGTAAGGAGGGAAAAAAACCTTAGGGCAGGACAGCACATGTTGTATGGACAAGGACACACCACAGGCACAATGGGAGGGCACATTCAGTGGAGACCAACCATATCTCAGCGCCAGAGCATCCCAAAGGGCACCCTTATGCAGTGAGAAGCCCACAACTCCACCTTGCCATGGTTGAGATGCTCCCTAAACTTTTCGTTGCTAAGATCTTCAATTTAGAGGAGCCCGCTCATCAGTTGGTCGTGCTGCCAGAGACCCACTGCCCCCTGTGGACCTTGCGTCCTAGGAGGCGCGCTTTCATTGACCACTATAACTAGTGTATCTCATTATTTCATTGCCTTTGTTTCATTTGCTTTGCTTAAAAGTTTTCTCGGAAAAAAAATAATAATAAAATTTAAAAAAATACGATTGCTTATTACCGCGCGTAATCCGCCGAGCACAAACAAAAGCTCTACTACTGTCTTCTCTTAGTCTTCTTGTCTACTGTGCAAAGGTGAGTGAGCCTGTCTGTAGTTCTATGTGGTGATAGGCTATCTTGTTACGGAAACACCTTTTAGAAAGGGTAGGAAATCTTTCCTTATTTCGGGGTTGTTGCTGGTAGCCATTTTCGCTGTATTTTTATTCCTTTTATTTTAGCTTTGAGAATATTGGTGCTGCTACTACCTGCTTATCTAGTGAGGTACCATGGAAGTAGGAATTATAAAGAAAAGATAAAGGTAAGTAAGTCTGTTAAGTGTTCATTAAAGTTTGTATACCTATGCACTTACAAGTATTTCTAGTGCATGCACGCACGTACTATTATTTCTAATCTGTGCATGCACGCACCTACTATTATTTTCTAGTGCGTTCTGGTATTCTAGTGTGTGCACGCACAAACTGGTATTTCTAGTGCTGAACACACGCACTAGCAATAACACTGTACACGCACTAGTATTACCACTGTGTGCACACACACACACTAGTATTACCACTGTGTGCACACACACACACTAGTATTACCACTGTGTACACGCACTAGTATTACCACTGTGTGCTCCCACGCACTAGTAATACCACTGTGTACACACACTAGAATTACCACTGTGTACACGCACTAGAATTACCACTGTGTGCACACACGTACTAGTAATACCACTGTGTACACGCACTAGTATTACCACTGTGTGCACAAACATACTAGTAATATCACTGTGTACACACACTAGTATTACCACTGTGTGCTCACATGCACTAGTAATACCACTGTGTGCACGCACTAGTAATACCACTGTGTACACACACACACTAGAATTACCACTATGTGTACACACATACTAGTAATACTACTGTGTATACGCACTAATATTACCACTGTGTGCACACACATACTAGTAATACCACTGTGTACACACACGCACTAGAGTTACCACTGTGTGCACACACATACTGGTATTACCGTGTGCACACAGTGTTTGTTCGTACTAGTTCTAGTGTTTGTTCGTGCTAGTGTTTGTTCGTAGTAGTGTTTGTTCGTACTAGTGTTTGTTCGTAGTAGTGTTTGTTCGTACTACTGTTTGTTCGTACTAGTGTTTTGTTCGTTCTAGTGTTTGTTCGTACTATAGTGTTTGTTCGTTCTAGTGTTTGTTCGTTCTAGTGTTTGTTTGTTCTAGTGTTTGTTCGTACTAGTGTTAGTTCGTAATAGCTTTCTGTATTATCACTCCTTTTTCTCCGTTTCTTCTCTTTCGTGTTTTTCTAGGCAATGAATGCCCGGAATCAGCCTGTTATTGGGGTTCTTGCTGCGATACAAGAATATTCTAGCTTGAATCTTGATACTGTTGGCATAGTAGCTACAGGTAAGTTGCAGTTGTATGTATCATGACGTAATTATGATTAGTTAATAAGAACTTTAATAAAAAATTCGTTGGCTCTACTTTTTCGGCTTCTTTTGGGTGGGGGTGAGGATGGTAGAGAGGGAGAAGGAGATGTGGATGGTAAAAGTGTGGAGTCATGGTTGTGAGGTGTCTGAGTATGAGGTGGAGGACAGACAATGTCTTTACATGGATCCGGGACAAAGTCCCGGATTTTATCATGCAGGTACTTCTGCCTCTCCTATGGCAGTCCTGGTGGCTCAATCACTTTGGGTAGCTGCTCGGGAAGGGGCTTCCAGTCTTGGTGGTTCTTCGTGAGGAGGGTGAGCGTCTTCTCCTCAGCATCACATCGCATCTACACAACCACTTTGCCTGGTGTACCTGAGGAGAAAATCAGGTGGTGGAATGACGTAATGCCATCAAAGGCTCCCCTCTTGAACTATGGCTGGAAGTGTTATGGTGTTGAGGGGTCTGGATCTGGTGTTGAGGGGTCTTAAGCCTCGACGTCAGAGTCTGAGGGATCCAGGGGGTCATATAAATTGAATTCATCCTCAAAAAGAGGAGGAATAGACTCAGACTCAGAGACATCACTAGAACCTTTAAAAATGTATTATTTTTTATATTTTTTATTTTAAAATTAGTAAAAATGTAAGCCCTAGGCTGTTGCATGAAGATACCTTCTTCTGAGTAGCCAATTAAGTGGCCATCAAATTCTTCATCACCTAAATAAGTAAAATAATTGACTTATGAGTAATTTTGTTGATTGGGTACTAACAGTCTGGGGGTTGGTCTTCACTTCCTGGAGCCGTGAATTCGCTAATGAGCTCCTCTAAGGCTTCACTCATGGTCTGTCTCTAGCTCTATCTAAACTGCACGTTCCTGAGCTGTATTTTCCGGCCTTCACGGCGCAGCATTTTGGCGCGAGTGAAACTCGCGCTAATACTAGAGCTTAGCAACGATCCGGATACTCGTTCTGCAGTAAGTTGATACGGTGACTTTTTGGGCTTATTCCTTCAGTTCCAGAGCGCGCTTGTCCTTTAAACTTGGTCAGTATCTATAAAAATAGGTTATCATTCCATATATGCATTAAAATATTTTGGTAAAAAATTGACAGAAACCATAAAAATTGTTAATTGTCCAATTTGGTGCTTGCCGCATTGTGCCCGATTTTCCAGTAGACGGTCACATATAATCCAGAATAGCTGGCAGCCACTTGTGGCCTGAGCCATTCTCGAATTACTCTCTTACCTGATTAATGATAACTTTTGTAATATCAAACATCAGCCATTCTGATAACCTCAATTACCAGTAACTCTTGAACAAGCTCTCAGCTACGATTAAAAAATTAACCAGTGTTATTATTTGTATTTTTTTAGAAAACAAATATGGAAATACTACTTAACTCAATTTCCTGAGTATTGGTAATTTCTGTAGTACCAAATTTAAGTTACTTTGACTATCTGAATTACCTTGAATTCTTGACAACAAGCTCTTAGGTACAATAACAAAAAAGACCATCAATTTTAGTACACAAATACAAAATTACTTTCTTACCTCATTTTCTTGAGCAGTGGAAACTTCCGTAGTATAAAATTTAAGCCTTTCTCACTTTTTAAATATATCAGTCACTGTTGACAACAAGCTCTTAGCTACAAAAAAAGGCCAGAGTTATTTTTGTATACTTACATAGCTAACAAATATGGAATTAAGTACTTACCTCAGCTTCCCTGGAGGAGTAGTAGCTTCCTTAGCATTAATATTACGACATGCTGATTATAAACGGCTGTTGACAAACAAACAATCTGCACTTCTTATCCCCCTTTAAGGGTGGCCGCACACCGCCCACGCAATTTTTACCCGGTTGGTTGCTAAGCACGATTCTGCTACTTTCTTTATTTGCAGGGCTACTCTACTATACTAGAAGGATAAAGTACCTGCCGAAAATACTGCACACCGACTTTGGAGTGAATCTGAAGGAAATATCATGGCCCGATGTAAAACTTTGAAACAACTTTTTGGAGCGGTGCGGCAAGTTGGAGCTCCAGAATTTTGTACGCCGCTAGCCAAGACGATACTCTAGGGCAAGACAACGAGTTTTTTCCATTTCAATATTACTTTATGATTTATTTACATTTTTTTCCTTTTATAAGATTTCGAAAAATTCAAATTGTGGTGCCCTTCTTTTTTTTGTGTTCTACACGTGTGCAAAAAATATAGACGTTCTCATTATTTGATTCCAAGAAAAACTGATTCAAAATTGGATACTTCTATTCCACTCGCAATTCTTAAGAAATAGCCCCACACCCATATCTCGTACTACGAGTACGCGAGCAATTTTTTTTTCAATTAGTTTGTATTGGTTCTAAAAAGAGCCTGCCTATATCAAGAGTAAACATCAATACAACAATAACAAGAGAGTCAGAAGAGAGAGCAGTTTATTGGAGATAGCCATAGGTGAAGGTATTAGATCTGCGCAGCTTGGGAAGTCTTCGCTCTGCAGAAATCGAGCCTGGTATATCCATATCCGCTTGAGTTCAGGTGCGCAGAGTCCGGAGAACGGCTACAGGAGGAGAGGCAGCCTGGTGCACCTTGCTGCGTGAGCTCAGACGACGTATGGAGAGTTGCTGTAAACGGATATGAGACAACAAGAAGCTAAACTAAAACACCACAACTTCGCAAAGTTTACTTCTGCTACTACTACGCGATAGTTTCTGCTCGCGTATTATCAAATGGTGGGGTATTGGCGGGGAATAAATTAATGTCCGGATCTACAGGCAGTGCGCGTTGCTATGTGCGGCCACCCTTAAGGTCTCCCCACCTTACTCTCAGCACTGAAAATGTATTAGCCGAACACAAAAATGCCTGTTTTATGGAAACCGAATGAGCCACGCCCACCTTTTTCGACCACCAAGTCTACCTCACGGGCCTTACAGCGCAAACATGTTATGGTCTCCTGATAGATGCTCCCACCCCTTTAAGGTCTCCCCACCTTACTCTCAGCACTGAAAATGTATTAGCCGAACACAAAAATGCCTGTTTTACGAAAACCGAAGGAGCCACGCCCACCTTTTTCGACCACCAAGTCTACCTCAAGGTCCTTACAGCGCAAACACTTTATGGTATCCTGATAGATGCTCCCACCCCTTTAAGGTCTCCCCACCTGACTCTCAGCACTGAAAATGTATTAGCCGAACACAAAAATGCCTGTTTTACCGAAACCGAAGGAGCCACGCCCACTTTTTTCGACCACCAAGTCTACCTCAAGGGCCTTATAGCACAAACACGTTATGGTCTACTGATAGCTGCTCCCACCCCTTTAAGGTCTCCCCACAAACTAGATTGGGATCAGCCAGTGCCTGACTCTCTTTCTCTACGGTGGCAACAGTGGGCATCAAGCCTGCATTTAATCTCATCTCATGCTATTCTGAGACCTATAACGCTATCAGACGTACCTTCCATTTCTCGATCACTGCACGGGTTCTCGGATGCTTCGACCACAGCTTATGGAGCAGCAGTGTACCTGAGAACAGTCCACGAAGATGCTACAGTTACTGTCACTCTAATCACTTCCAAAGCCAGAGTAGTACCCCTGAAGGCTACAACTATTCCACGAATGGAACTCATTGCTGCTTATCTCTTAGCTAAGTTAATATCATTTGTGTCTTTTGACTTCAATATTCCCACAGATTCATGCGTGGACTGATTCCACTATCGTACTATGCTGGTTGAAAAAGACGCCCAACTCGCTGAAGACCTTCGTCTCTCACAGAGTGTCAGCGATCAATGAACTCATACCCTCAGAATATTGGAAGCATGTTTCAACTCAGCATAACCCTGCTGACCTAGCTAGCAGAGGAGTCAACCCCTACAGCACTCATTTCATCTTCTTTGTGGTCGGAAGGACCGCCCTGTCTAAAACGCCCTCCAGTTCAATGGCCATCTTCAAACTACATAAATCCCAATCCAGTACCCAAACTTAAGGCTACAATAGCTATAGTAAAACCACCACCTCCAGCTAATCCATTGTGGTCAAAATTTTTGTCGCTCAACAAACTCATCCGAGTAATAGTGTGGGTTCGAAGATTCTTTACTAACTCCAAACTTCCACCTCAAAAGCGAATCCTTTCCAATACTCTCGACAGCAAAGAGATCCAGTCAACCAAAACCTATTTATTATGAATGTCGCAAGAGGAGACTTATTCGGATGTGTTTGATAATCTACGCAGTGGGAAAAGTCTGCCATCCGGGCATCCACTCTCTAAGTTTGATGTTTCTATGAACGCAGACAAGCTGCTGTGTGTTAGTGGCAGAGTTCCACTTCACCTCAACTCCCCAAATCTCTGATCCTTCTTTCTCTTAAATCTCCTTTTATTCACTTGTTTCTCTCTACCCTCCATGTCAATTGTAATCACCCTGGTGTGTGTTCTCTTTTATCTATAGTGGCTGAGACATACCATATTGCTGGGCTCCGCAATCATATCAAACGTATCAGTCGGCAGTGTGCTACTTGTCAGAAGGCTTATGCACGACCTCTTAATCAAAAGATGGGATTATTACCAGCATCTCGCACCACACCAGCACCTCCCTTCTATCAAACGGGCATGGATTTTGCAGGACCTTTTACTGTACGACAAGGGTATACGAGGCTTAACTACACGAGCTATGAGGGTTTGATACAGAGGGAGGGAACCCTGGGATTTCCCCCCCTTGAGCAGAGTTTCCCCCCCCCCCCTATGATTTTCACCTATATTTATTAAAACATACAAAAAATACTTTTCCTCCCAACTTTTCTTGTAGGTAAGCCTAGATTTGTACAATTTCTTCAGGCTAGCCTTTGAATGCTTTAGGTTGGAGCTTAGTTTGGGATTGCCTCCGCCAATGTTCATCTTTATATTACGTCCCTCTGCTGCACTTCTTCCCTCTACTGCACTTCTTCCCTCTGCTGCACTCCTTCCCTCTGCTGCACTTCTTCCCTCTGCTGCACTCCTTCCCTCTGCTGCACTCCTACCCTCTGCTGCACTTCTTCCCTCTGCTGCACTCCTTCCCTCTGCTGCACTTCTTCCCTCTGCTGCACTTCTTCCCTCTGCTGCACTCCTTCCCTCTGCTGCACTCCTTCCCTCTGCTGCCCTTCTTCCCTCTGCTGTACTTCTTTCCTCTGCTGCACTTCTTCCCTCTGCTGTACTTCTTTCCTCTGCTGCACTTCTTCCCTCTGCTGCCCTTCTTCCCTCTGCTGCCCTTCTTCCCTCTGCTGCCCTTCTTCCCTCTGCTGCCCTTCTTCCCTCTGCTGCCCTTCTTCCCTCTGCTGCCCTTCTTCCCTCTGCTGCCCTTCTTCCCTCTGCTGCCCTTCTTCCCTCTGCTGCCCTTCTTCCCTCTGCTGCCTTCTTCCCTCTGCTGCACTTCTTTCCTCACCTCTTCTCTCTTCCTCACTTCCTCCCTCACCTCCTCACTCTCTCTCTGCTGCACTGCTCGAATCTGTTCCTTGTGTTCCACCAATTCATAGCTATCACATTTGCTTTTTTTTGGTTCGGATTCACTTCCCTTGGAGCCACAAGGTCTCTTTTTCCTAAAATACTTTCTGATATCCATAGCTCTGACATTAATTAAGCCAGACTCCTAATAGGTTATCCTTCTAGTTTGAATGGAGTAGGTGTATCATTTTATGGATCACCAGTTCCAGTTTGAAAGTTGCTTTTAGCACTGGTCATTGTGAAGCAGCTGCCTGGTTGGTAAGGGTATATTTGTTGCTTTGGCAGACTGTAGAAGTTGCTGAGTAGTAAACAAAGCTGTTTATTAGAGGTAATCAATTGATCAATATATAAATATAATACAATAAGTTTAATTTCCTTACCTTACTAGTATTGCAAGGACAAAAAAAAATACAACTATAAGGTCGCTATTTGACTTTCCCCCCCCTAGCAAAAAATCCTGTATCAAACCCTGGCTATTCACATTGAATTGTTTGCAGAACTCACTACCTAAGAATTTCTTGCAGCACTTCCTCGTTTCTGCTGGACGAGGCACTCCACTTGAATTGTTCTCAGATAATGGCACTAACTTCATTGGAGCAAAGAAAGAGATTATGGAAGTACAAAGCCTACGTCGAAGCAAGTCAACTTGCAAAGGGAAGACTTACCGCAGAGCAATAATGTTAATCATTACAGCGGATCAGCCCTTCCCCCCAGTATGTCTGGGTCAAACCAGACAGAAGTCTCACACATCAGTAGTCAGTCTGCAATACAGTGAGAAGGATTCCTCGGGGCATATTATCGAAGATCGTTCAACCTTGCCGAACATCGTCGAACATTAGTTTATAGGATATAATTGTTTACTTTTATTGTTCTTGCCAGTTTTGACATTTTACCGATATGTTTAAGTTATATTCTACATAGACTTGAATTTAATTCAGGGCGAAGCTCATATTCACTACTGCTCTGGGAGTTACGCCCCAGACACTTATGTAAATCCATATGGGTCGTTTTTCTTATATTTTTTATGGCAGAAATGGATAAACATTTCTTAGCTCTCTTATGGCGCAGTTGTAAGCTCTGGCAAGCTCTAGAACTCACGCTATGAGGCTAGAAACACTAGCGTGGTAGACTTGTGTATGGAGCGTTGCTAAGAAATCTTTTGGCGGGCTTTTCAATAACAGCAGGAAAAATACTGTAGCTAACTAATTCACTTACCTGTCTACGTAACTCGCACACTCGCGCAATTCTCAC
>WLWD01000353.1_pt1 | contig 43851 bp, 20 predicted proteins | sample 6712731 | NCBI WGS metagenome assembly WLWD01 (sample SAMN12718690, study PRJNA576275) | sponge metagenome | isolation source: marine sponge | host: Mycale hentscheli | place: New Zealand: South Island, Marlborough, Capsize Point | collected 2014-11-01 | reverse complement strand
TAAGAAGGATCCAATTAAGACTTAGGAAACTAAAATTGGATGTGTATTTACGAACATAGAAAGGGAAGCTAAAATTCCTACTTTGTTGTACAACAGGTTAAGACACACTGATTGTAGACTACTTCTTCTTTAAGGTCTTCCTAACATGCGTAAATTAGAAAGACCAAGGTAACCTTACACAATAACAGTTTTTGCGACTTTATATAGAAAGAAGTTGTAAAGAATTACCACACAATGCCGAGTCTAAGAGTATGTTTTTAAGACTCAAGTAGTGATAACACAGTAGTATCTAAATTAAGACCAATCATCTCATCTGTTAAATCGAATTATATCATCTGTTGGCTCGCTTCACGAGATAAGCAAGCCAACAGATGATATACTTAAGCACAAATGGCAAGCAAGCCTGCCTTGTTAGGTTGCATAAAGCTACAATATTTATATATGATGTATTATACCTTAAGAAACGTATTGTGTGATGACTAAATGATCATAATGTATAAATATATTATATGTTGACAATTAATTACAGCAAATAAACGCAGAACTAATTTTTTACTTAAATTTCATAAGTGGTGACAAGTCTGTAGTATCAAATTGAACCAGTTCTGACTACTATCCAATAACTCTTGAACAAGCTTTCAGCTACAAAAAAATATGGCCAGAGTTATTCTTGCTAACTAATATGAAACTACGTACTTATTTCAGCTTCCCCCGAGTAGTATTAGCTTCTTTAGAAGCCATTCTGACTACCAGTGCCTCTTGGTAAACCAACAAGCCAAGCAGCACTTAACAGCTTCATAAAATGGCAATGTATATATTTATATCTGGTAAAGGATCTTCAATGTCATAGCAACTGGTCACAGCAACTTTTTGTGACTTGAAAAACAAGTGTTTTGGCAGAAATTCTCTCACAATTTTGAGCCTAAGTTTATAGCATGACTAGCTTAATGCTGTAGTATCAAATGAAACTGAAGTCAAGCCTAAAATACCGTGTTTCAGAGTCCTCCATGCACGTTAAAGGGGCATATGTACCATCCATACATACATTATATGTAACATACACCCAATTTGCATTATCCACTCCTAATACTGTCTCACTCGCTCTGCTTGCTCGCAAATAATTGTCCCCAATTCTCAAGTTGACACCATTGTATACTGTCTCGCTCTCTTCGCTCACTCCCCAATTAGCATTATCTATGATGTGACTGTCCAATCTGAATTTGCACAAATCAAGTAATTATGTTTATTTGAAATTTTTTAAAATAAAAATATAACTAATTTAAGAAGTTATTTTGCGAATTAATGAAATGTTGAATTGGTCAATTAATAATGAGAATAGTTTAAACAAATGGAAGGAAATTACTAGTTAGTAGTTACAAATTGTAACTTTTTAAAACAGCAACTGAACAAAAGAAAATAATATTAATGAAAATTACAGACTCAGCATAATGTGTGTGACATACTGGATATGGTAAAATGACAATGGGGAAAAAAACACTAGGTTTATTCACTTTAGATGTACATGGGATTTTATGATTGTTTTGTAACTTGTATGAAATAAAAATGGCTACTTGCTCAAATTTTGGTATAGTAATCCACATGTGTGGGTGTGTTCTGCCAATATTTTCATAGCGGCTTTCCTGTAATTGAGAGGAAATTTGTATTGTATCTTAATATCCTACTTTAGCATCCAGCCTAGCTTACCAGTTTTCATATGTTTTTACAGCTACTTTCCTCTAGTGTAACCTGCACAAACTGGTCAGAGCACCTGCTAAAATATCAGCTGAGGGTGTTAGGAGGCCCTAGAGAGCTTTAAAGCCAACTTTACACTTATAATTAGCCTGCTCGTGAAATAATTTGCCATATCACACTCAGACTCATTTAATATGTACTATATTTTATTATATTTCTAGTAAAGTCACACACATAGATATTAATGTTATGTATGTGAAGGTAGACATTATATTATGTGAACTATCTTGTGTGTATCTGTATCCTGATGCTCCATATTATTGATATATAGGTTGCAAAATATGTTACAGAAGGCTTCAAAAATTTGGAAATTAAAAATGTGTTCCGATTTAGTATATCATTTGGATATAATGAAATCTAAACTGAAAACAAAAATAGAGTTTATAGAGAAGCAATTTTCAGGTAATTTCAAATATTTAAGGAATATAATGAAAATATAATATATTTATTCCAAGCTAGCTATTTTAACAAGGTTTGGAACGTGACCAATAGATATCTCACAGTTATCACAAGGATGTTGCCTCACACTGTAGTGTACATGCTGATTACCCCTCTGATACATTATAGCATCCAGCCTAGCTTACCAGTTTTCATATGTTTTTACAGCTACCTTCCTCTAGTGTAACCTGCACAAACTGGTCAGAGCACCTGCTAAAATATCAGAGCTCTGAGGGTGTTAGGAGGCCCTAGAGAGCTTTAAAGCCAACTTTACACTTATAATTAGCCTGCTCGTGAAATATTTTGCCATATCACACTCAGACTCATTTAATAAGTACTATAATTATATAATAATTCTAGTAAAGTCACACACATAGATATTAATGTTATGTATTTGGTTTGACAAGGGTAACATAAAGAAATGACATGTACTATCTGTCAAGCCAAATGAGTTAAATTTGGGGTCTACTGTATTTATATTTATAAATATTATTGGCGAGCGAGCGAAGCGAGCGAGATTCTTACAGGGGTAACACAATTGAAAACCGGGGATGTTTGTTAGTTTATATATATGTTTGGATTTACTTATGTCATTTTGTACTTTGTCCATCTCGTATTTTAGAGTTAGCTCAGCGTTGGACCCTGTCCTAAACATCACTAACATTATCCTCAGGTTTAACTATCATTGCCCGTATAATCCTAGAAATTGAATTGTTTACTGCTTTGAATTTTTTTGTGGGTGCAGTTTAAACTCAAAAACTTACCAGAGTTCCGTTTCTATTCGAGTTTGTGGCGATGATAAGTTAATACGCTAATTGTCTTAGTTATATGCCCTACGCAACAGTATTTACTTGGAAATTTTATAGGTATGTTGAGTTGTGTGAAAGTGTTGTATGTTACAACAACTACTACTAATAATATCACAAAGAAATAGTTTACATAACGTGACTTGATTTGTCTGTTTGTTTTTTCCAATTCAAACAGTTGCGGGGAGTGGTTACTATGGCATTGAATGCCTTTAACGTAATACGTAATTTAAAAACTCTACTTTTATAGTAGCTTGAGTTTTATAAGTTAAAATCAATCATTTAACAATAGTGTAGTTTTAGGCTCGCTCGCCATTTGTGCTCAAGCACATCACTAGTATTGTAAACAAATTAAATCATTAATCTAACAAACTAGCTATTTCATTATAGAAAAGAAAAAGAAATTACTCTTTCTCTTTACCTTATCTAAGGAAAGTGCTCAATTAGACAAAAGACATCATAAAATTTTTGGTAGTCAATGATACAGAATATATTCATCTAATGATATAAAGAAGGCTTAGAATTTTTTTCATCAAAAGTCTTTATTTTTCACAGCCAATTTTTTTATTCTTTATTGTTTAAAAGAACCCATTGAAAGTGAGTGATACATCTTATGAGGCTGAGAAAACACAAAAAGTTTCTTTTGGTCTGTTAATAGTGAGACTGGATATCGAGGATTCTTATTTGCACAGCCACTGTTTTGAATTTGAATAGAAGGAGCTAGAGGTCAGAGGGCATGCCGGGATTCTTCCTTTCATACACAGACCTCCAGAAGGAGTTCAGAATGTGGTAAATGAGGCCACAGATTTCGCGTATGGAGAATAGCATTGAATTATAAATGTGACATTTACGTTTAAAGTTTTCCTGATTTTGATCACATTGATAGTCTAATATCAGTGCCCTTAAACAAGCCTTTGAAAGATAAAATACATATAGTGAACAACAGAATGCTTAGAACCATAGAGTGGATTGCTTGATTTTTTGCTTTGGAACAACAGATTTAACAATCTCTGTTGTAAATTACTTGTCACATTCTAGAATTTTATAATTAAATTACTTTAATAAGTTTTTCCAATATATGATATCCTTGATAATACATTGATTAATTCTATTGTTTTGTCAAAATTGGAAGTCTAAAGGTGACTAAATGAAAGAAAGGATGCTAATAGAATAAATTAACTCAGCAGTACTGTAATGATACCGAGCAAAAATACATAGATTAGACCATGTGTGAGCTAGAGTAGTTTATAAATTGAAGTAATTGTACTGGAAATCATGATTTAACTATAAATCACAATTATATGTCGTAAACTAGATTGGAAGGGTCAGAACTTGATTATTGTTATGTCATGAACTGTGTCCAACTGTCATTATGATGAATGTGTAACTTAATACACAGTACATAAATAGTTTGAAATGAGTACTCACTTCTCCTGAAACAATGTTGGCTATATGCAATATATTGAATTTAGGGTATTTGCTATATCTTTTTTTAATTAAAATTATTAAGAATTTGAAAAGCATAAGAACAATAAAAACACTATGACCTTCCTTGTATATAATCTGTATTTTCTAAGTGTTCTAGAATGAAATAACAATTCACTAATACTTTTGTGTTAAATTAAAACATTAAATACGAAAATCTTTGTTGTACATAACTTGATTTCAGATCCCCTGATATGATGTATGAAAACATCAACTTAATGACTAAAATTTTTAACGTTATTTATAATGCTATTTTATAGCCATAATACGACAGCTGCAGGAAAAGCAACAAGAAATAATGAAAATATATTCTGCTTATAATGTGATAATACGTGGTTCGCAACTCTGCATAAAGAAAGATAATGCATCTGGTATTCGGCAAGACTTCATGCACGCATGTCTTGAAGACATGAAGGTATTATTTAATATTATTTCTAGTGATGTGCTACAGCGATATTCTTCACTTATTTATTACTGAACTATTATTAGTATGTCATGGTCACCACCACATTGAATAGGGTTTGGTGTTTTTAGATAAATTTGCACGTGATAGCGCCTGCAGGGCTTGTAGATGTTGTATGTCAGGGGTCGTATATCCCAGGCCTCTTCCTAAATTGCTAGTTGGTGCAAGCACTGTCAAAGATTTTAACCTTCCTTAGTGGATACCAGCACCCACCCTTGTCAGGTTGTACCAAAGTGATTGATAGACAGAAAATGACTAACTGGACAAAAAAGAGAAAAACTGAAAACAATAATAATGAATCAGACGGACAGGAAGTACAGTCCAATGCACACAAACATAATGGAATGAACGAGCACCAATTGACCAGTTCTATTTGTAAAAAGGTGTTAAATCATTAACATGCAATCATTTGCCTGACCTCTATAACCCTGCCGTCCCATGCTGTCAGGGTCGCCAAAGTACAGTATAGTTATTGTACCTAATTACTATTAAAAAAGAAGGTACCTATGGATACTTTTTGACAAAGCATAATGTCGAACAAATGATTGTACATTTTTCTCAATATTTGTAATAATGAGCCGTTTAGTCCCGTAGTGCTTACCATTGTGACCTGCCTATAAATATAAGTAATACTGGAACTTTTTTTTTAATATAGTGTAACATTTGTTAATGGTTTAGTTTATTTAATATTATGTTATAATGCATCCGTACTGCATTATAACAAATTGTAGATTATTGTTACTCATATATTTACATTTAGAAAGAACCGAATGTGAAGACTGAGCTTCTGAATTCTATTTCAGATAAGCTGGAAACATTTAAAATAGTAACCTCTAGTAAAATTATAAATGGTGGATATACTGGAGATTGCTTTCATAAAGGTCAGAGTCAGTGTGTAGTCTATAAGTATTGCTAAAATTTGGTAGTTCAGCTAGGAAGAGAAATTTATAGATAATTATTAAAGGTGCTATGGCAGCTTGGCTTATATCTAGAAAGTATGTTGTCTCAAACTAAGGTATACTCCAGCTGTTTGGCAGTTTAATTCCCATTAGATAATACAGATCTGGATATCCTGATAGAAATATTAAAAAAAATCTAAAAACATGTTATCGTTTTAACTTAAGTTTAAAATTTAGTACTTTTTAATTACAAATTGTCTTTTCCAGTTATAGTCAATTATTTTAGGTAAAACATTATTATTCCATTTATAGCTATACCACGTATTATTACTAAAACTGATCTGACCTTCTCACAAACTGTAACCAAACTATTTAAATACCACTTAATTAATTTAGTCTTTATAACAAAATGATTTTCGATATTACTAAAACAGCTGGACAATTTGATTTAATCAGTAAAACAAAATGGCTTAAAGTTTTAGTTAGTAAGCCATGAAAGGAACCATACAACTTATAGTACATTAGAAAGTGTCTATGAATATATACTTTAATTAAGTTATGGTTTTATCCCAAGTACTATAATATTATTTAAATTTTGATATTTTTAACTTTAAATTAGTTCATGTAACTTCTCCTTTATTTTATAAAATTACTTCCCCATTAATACAAATATACATTGCCATAATAATAATATATTAAAGGTTTAAGTGATAGGACATATTCACCTCACTAAAGCAAATTTTCTTGCACCAAATCTGACACTGGTTAGTCTCTGGCTTCTTTAGTATAAACTTTTATTCCTTTTGTATGAAATGTTTTGTTAGAGCTAACTACTATATCGTAGCACTGAGAGTTTGCACCTATGATGCTTTATTTAAATTTATTTATGTTTTTGGTGGTTATTGAAAGTGAGGTTAGCAAATCCAGTTTAAACTAGAGGCATGTGTTTATTCGTTGACAATTACTTATTACCTACATTGACACAGATAATTCCTGTTTATGGTTTTGGTGATGTTATAGTTAAAATAGATACTGAAAAGATTATGAAGGATGAAAATTAGTAACAAGGACAGTAAAATAAAAATGTTTTGGATTGCCAATAAGGTATGAAGCTTAAAAATAATATGAAACAGAAAGGACCTTTCCTCCCTGCCTCAGTATAACATTGCAAATGTTTCACTTAATGTTCTTTCATTTTTTAAATACAGCAGTAATTTAGGGGTACACAATTATCAAATGGAGCAAGTGATATTTCTGGTTTCCATACTTTTAGATGCTTTGCTAGTTTAAATACATTTTTGGGTAACCCTAAATCTCCAGTTTTACATATGTAATTTAAAAAAAAATTAGTTATAATGAAGCAACAAAGTTGCAAACCCTCAGTGCTACTACACACTAGCTAGCTATTGCATAAACATCTCAGACTAACGTAATAATTTATTGGCTATTCTAATCAGACATCAATATAGTTTGAACAATAAGAAACAGTATTTGTAAACACTGTCTTCATAAGAAAAGAAGATAAACGGGCCAGAGACGTTCACCGTAAAAGAGCTATATATTTTGAATTTAAAACTCCACTTCCAACAACTCCGTCAACTTCCCAACAGCATAAAACAAACTAGTTACCATGTGACTGCAAGAAATAATTTCCTCACGTTATTCCTACATGATGATAGCGGGTGTTTCCCAATCAAGGTAGAACTTACGCGACGCTGAAAGTTTCATGTTTTCTCAAAAATTAGCCCAAAAAAAGAAGTGTAGCACACTGAAAGGTGTTAAATTGCCATTCTGTGTAAGTTCATCAACGGTTAATTGTCAGTAAATCTCCAAAATGATAGCGTGACAGACATACAGACAGATGACGGACAGATGGACAGTATGGACGGACAGATGGGAGGACGAACAGACAATACTATTACATTAAGCATAGGTATGCTATTGTTACCTTTCTTTCCACTTTAAAAATAATTTCTAGTTAACTGCAATGATTTTTAATCTTTTTTAGAGATTACTTGGTGGAATGTACTTTGTAAACTAAAATACATATGATATGAACAAGTTCAAATATCATACTAAAATTTTTAAGAAATACACTAATGTCAGCCCCAAAATATAATCATTTGCAACAAATTGAATTGTATAAAGTAGTTTCATTTATAATTTTTTAATTTTTAATTACCTAAACAAAAAATAAAATTGAAACTGTATAACTGGTACAATCACTTATGTAACTGGTTATCCAGTCATATAACTGGATATCATGCTATATAACTTTACATAACTGTCTCACAGTCACGTATTTGTACGGAACTATTTATAGTATATTATAAATATATATGTTCCACAGACCTTATGGCATTTTTTCATGATATTTCTAAAGATATGGCTAGAAATATGTCGTCTTGGAATAGTTTTAATCACTTGTCTAATGCCTGCTCAAAAGCAAACAAGCATGTGGAAACAAATGTGAATAAATTGATCATAATGACTAAAACAGTTGTTAATTCTCAGAAAGATAATGGTAAGCCACTACAAATATGATTTATTGAAGTGAATATAGTAAGTGTGCTAACTGACATAATTTTAATAATTAAATTCTTGCAGTGACCAGTTGAGTGAAGCTCTCAATATAAATCCGAATAATAATAATAACTTGTGGTAAATATGCTATTAGTTTATGTTGTATGGTTTAAATATAATTATGTGTGTGAATATTATATCTTGAATTTTCATGATTGAAAAATTATTGATATACCAAAAACTATGACTGAATGTATACATGCTCTAAACTATGTATAATTCTTCAATAAATTTCACTATCTTCATTTGCCCGTGCAGAAGTAAGTTGTTTCCCAGAATTGAGTGGTCTTTCTTTCAAACTTACAGTGGATATACCGTAAGTTATTTTAACAAACATAGTGTATATTAAACTTTGATACATATATAAATTATTCAGGTTTGGTGAAAGAAGTTTGTTCCAAAAATTCTTGCTTAAAATGAAGTACGTGGATGTTTATAGCTGCTATTACAGCTTTTTAATTTAGTTGATAGAAAGTCTTAAATAAAAATTTACTGCAATATTTTTTATTATGAACAACTGCATGACAATATACTATCATCTTACATAATATTCTATATTTTATCTATAGGACAATATTTCTGAGACTTCCCAAACCAGAAAATTTTTTTACAATGGCTATAAAGGAAGATTCTTCTGCTACTTTAGATCCTGGAAAAATATCCCAAGGTGCCTCAATAAGTTCTGGGGACAAATTTTTGTCTTCCACAAATTCTTCCCAGAAATTGTCATTTGAACAAGTCAGTATTAAAAGGTAAATGTGAAATTTTCACAATAATGTTTTTTTATTTTGTGCCAAGCAAGTGTTATTATTTGTTTTACCAACATGCACAAACTTATCAGCATGAGTATTAAGTTTACAAGTCACTAAGAGAATACAATTTAATGATTTATCTACTAGAGGGATGATATAAAGGATCATTTTAACACAGGGCAAAAACTTGAATTTCTTGAAGTAACGTATAAAGACATTTCATGCTTTCACCACCTTTCCTGTAAGGATAGGGCTAAATGCCCTATGATACACAACATTTTTCCCTTTCCTCTATAGGAAAGGTGGTAAAAGCAAATGTTCAAAATACGTGACTACAGGAAATTTAAGTTATTGCTATGTGGGAGTGTCTGGGACTGCCCAGACAGTTCCCCAACTAGCACTTCATTCATTCATTACATTATAAACTCTAAATCATTACTAGAGCACTCAGAGTGCAAACCTTCAGCGTTAGTTAAAGATGCAATAATTTGCAAGAGATGTTTCTATTGTTGAACAACCAAGTTCTTAAATTTTCAGCTTAAAAGTGTAATAGTTTCATTCTATTTATGAATATAAACTTGAATTTGTCCAGCTAGATACTGTTGTATAAAACAAACAAGGCATACAAAGGTAACTCACTACCCATAATAATGTAGAAAATAAACTCGGGTAAGTTTGTAAGTCAAAAAAAATTCACAATTCAAGTTTGTCAATTGTGTTACCCCTAATTGCTTGCCAAAACCTACTTTAACAAGTGAGTATGATCAAGGGTTTTAAGTTAGTAACTACAAAGAAGTATTTTAACAATAGTGATTCTTTTGATTTCATTTTTCAATTCATGGTATATATCTGCTCTACTATAGCAATTGAACTTTCAATTTTTAAAATTATTTGATATGTATAATTAACTGCATTAATTTGTTGAGCACTCATTAATGTTTATAATTTTGTAGTGAAAAAAGTCTATCTACTCATGAAGACATAAATGTTAGCACGTAAGTTGACTCTGTTTCAAAAATAATAGGAATATATTCAAACAATAATCTATATTCTAACAGTGCTGAAGAAAAATTGTCATTGGAATCATGGAATGTGACCTACAAGTGAGTTATCTTTAATTGATTTCAATGATTTTTATTGCTCTACAGTACACTAACTATGACTTTTAGTAGGAAATGTGATGTAAAAAATTAGGAAAAATATATTGATTATTGCACTGAAAATTTAAATGTCTAACTCATAGCTAATTATCATGATAATGGGAAATCCTTCACCATATTCTTTGACATAATTTCAGTTTAACTTCAATACTATTTGCTTTCTATAATTAATGAAGCACCAGGAGGTACGAACCCTCAGCGTATGCCCATTTACACACAGACAGTTGCTACTTACGACGATACAAAGAAAGAAGCAAACAACAGAGCGAAGGGAACGCCACTAGGTTAAAACAGATGAAGCGCGACAATTGCAACAGCAATACAAGCCGGCCGGCTATTGTCTAGCTGCATTTTTCAGCTCACGTTATTATAAAAGGGACGTTATCGGTAGCGCAATACAACGATCGTACATACGGCTAAAATAAACTAGCTTTTTCTTGAAAACTAAGTCGAAACAAAAAATTCTAGCACTTTAAAGGGACTTACTTTGCAAATTTCTCTATCTCTACATCGTTTCAGAGCCGGGAAGGCCGTTGTCTTTGAGATCCGTTGTTGAATGACACACACACACACACAGTGACGCACAGACAAAGTGACTACTGTAACCCTCTCGCGCATGAGCGCTGAGGGTTAATTATTGTAATACTACTATGTGGGAAATAAATTTAAAGGTGAATTGATTGTTGTGACATCAAGATACTTAGTTGATGTACCAATAGAACACTAATCTTTTCATTTACACACTTGACACCGTTAACGTTTTTGCTTTTTATTATATAATTGATGTCTTTACTATGATTATTACACACTACTATAATTATTGATACAGAAATACTTTTGCAACATTCATTAACCCCCTTCCTAAAGGCAGTTGCCGGACCAATAATATATGCCCTCAGTTAAATTCACTTACTCTATTGTAGTTCCTTACACTTCCATTTCTCCACCGTAGCCTCACTAACGAAAGACAACTTACCACACGATTGTGGCATGCCCACTTTTAGTGGTTTTGAATTACCCCTTTACCTAAACGCTAATTCACTCGTGGTCTGGTCTGGTGTATGCCCGCTTGGCTTCCCCATTACTGTTACCCGACCAGTTCAAGCCTGGAAAAACCTTCAAGTTCAAAAAGAGTGTGTTTGGAAAAGGGAAAAAGGAGAGGTAAGAGTGCTCATTGCTAATAGCAAAGTATTAGTATAAGCTAAGTAGTTATAACTATCACTGTTTTGCTGTCAAAAAGCATTTTTAAGTGAGAATTATTATAGGTAATACGTAAAATGCTAAAACATAAAACATAGAATTAGCATTTATTGACTTTGCACATTTACAGCACTGTGTACAATTTCACTTGACCATAGAGCATTTGAGCTACCTCCACCACTGCTTAGCAAAAGGTAGTCATTAATTTGTGGCAGGCATTATGTACTGCTTGTAAGGGAGTCACAAATCTGTAAGTACACACATACATTAATAGATATGGTTGTCATGAATTCATGATGGGCTTGTTCCAGTTCTATCTTTCTACTATTTTTTTGCATAAAGCAAAAACCATGTCAGTAGCTTCTACTAACAAAAAGAGGAAAGATTGTTGCGCAAAATCTGCATAGTTTGAGGATTATAGCAATAATAACAACTACTTTGATAGTTTGATAAGTGATGATTTCAAAGTTTATAACAGCAGTGAATCATTTCATAGTAACTACAAGTAGCAGTGATTTTTTTTGCTAGAGTGTGAGGGATGTATTCCATTTAAGTATATGCAGTCCAGTAAATGGGTTTTGCTAAGTTACTCAGAATAGATGCCCATCAATCCAGAGTTGAGGACCAGAGAACCAACAAACAGCTGTGATGAAGGCAGAGGTAGAAACAATAAACTGGAACAGCCAATGAGTATCACCAGAATATGATATGAATACCAAATGAAAAAAGTGACATAAAGTGTAAACTCTAACTTTACAGTATAATAGGATGAAATAATGATTAGAGCTTTGAAATAGTACACACACTATTTAAGCCTTGAAAACAATAAATTAACAATTGCTTTGGCAATTTCAGTGCATGCTAAATTAGTGCTAGAAACAATCTACTAAAAAATTACCATAGCTATTTGACTACATGAATAATGCTACAGTCATAAAACTATACTATCACCTGTTTTTTTAATCCATTCTGCGTGCTCCACTGAGGAAATATAGTCTTCCCAAAATGATAAGTTTTACACATTTGTATATTAGCCCATCAATATTTGCTTGCTAAGGGTTGAGTGTAGAGGTAACAGCTACCTCAAAATTGCCAATACCTTAGTGCACATGCACGAGAGGGTTATAGTAGTCTATTTGTCATTCAATCTGTCATTCATTTAGTCTGCCAACAGTGAATCTCGAAGATAGGCAGACTTTTATGCCTTGAGAGAAGAATAACTCCAACTAGATGACGATATATGTCTCTTTAATTGGCCACATTCTTTAATTTTGGCTTCGTTTTTGAGAAAACAAGAGAAAAGGCAGACTATGGTGAGTGCTGCTATATGGCCATGCCCATTTAATTTGTTAGCTGCCATTTAGAATCACGTGTGCTCATGTGAGTATACAAATTTTATTGTGCCTGATTCAGATTTTCATTTCCTTTTCAACATAGCTGGTGGTATCTTTGCAACCTACATTGCTCCAAGTTGTAAACTTGTAGTTTCCTCAACTAACAACAAAATGATACTAGCGAGCAAGTCCAATTCTCTACCCTCGACAGTATTACCTCCAAAGTAATTATATATTTCTTGCATACTTTCCCTCTCACTTACATTTTCAGAAAATTAGTCACAGACAAAATCCACTACCCCATTTGCAGAAAAATTTCTCTCCATTTTTCGAACTAACACCACGATTACTTTTAGCCAGACTACATTAGCTCCGTAAGTCATTTCTATTCTAATATTAAGTAATAGAATTACACATTAGCCATGCCCTGGATGCAGCAGCTAAGCTTAGTGTTATTTGTATGGAGTAATATTATTCCTACCACACTATGTCACACTTGAGCACCTATAGACTCTTTTGCTGGTAAATGTGTAATGGGGTCTTATGCATACTAATCACAATATGGTTTTCTTCATGTAACTTTTAGTCATGGGATTTTTTCACGATTAAGGTGTCACAATGAAGGAAATTTATAGGCCTGTCATATAGTACCTTACAATTACCCATAGCTTTTTCACTTTTCATGTCATACAGGTCAAGATAAAGGTAACGTAGTCCCACAGGAGCATCAAACCAATATTCAATTTCATTGTGTTTTCTTCTAACTTTGCACATGCATAAGGGGTTGAAGCAAATTAACAGAGGATTTTGGCTGAATTTCATCTATTAAAAAATTATACCAAAAACATTGTGAAATTGGCAAATTCAGAGATTAACTAAAATATTTTTTTGCCTTCGAATAAGTATTTCCTGTGTTGAATTTGTAGATGATGATGTGAGTTTTTTTAATGACATAATTGTCTACAAAAATAGTGAGCCAAAATATTTGTTCCTACAGTCGCCAACATTTCAATTCTTTCAGAACCAAGGAAACCACTTGTAAGGTGACCACCACCAGCACTACAACTTGAACCTGCATTTTTGACATAATAAACATTGTCATAAAATTATATTTTATAAAAGTTGCACAGATATTGATAACTACAATACTCACATAATGCTAGAAGAGTTGTTCCATTTGATAAAGTAGCTCAATACTGAAGGAAGTGTACAATATAATGGTAGAGGTCCCAGCTAAACACTCCATTTCAGCATCGCCACAAACATTTTTCCTACTACTTTCAGCGGACTCACCTGAGTTTTCTTGACTTACAGGGCAATCCTCACTAGGTAATCGCTGTTTATGTAATCCGTGGAAACATATGGGATGCATGATGGCTTGCCAGCAAGGAATGATAAAGCACTCGCCAAGTAGTCATAAATTTGGTTCAAACATACAAAAAAGTAACTGCGCAGTGCACCCATTTATAGTTTTAATTGCATTCTTTCTATATTTAGAATCTCGTTGCAGTGTGTATTATTTTGGTATAAAAATCAAAGGGTATAAACAAACGGAACGAAAGTTATGATTGGCGCAAAGTGAGGCTGTCTATTTCATGAGCGCATTTTCCCTGCTGGGGGGGTCCCAGATAGTGAGTGTACTAAAAAATTATAAGAAAACAAAAAAGGTCCAATTCTTTTGATAATGTGTCTTTTTTGGCTTATCAACAGAATAAAAGTATAAAATCAGAAATGATATAATATTTTCAGAAAATCCATGCCTGAGCCCCCCAATATCAAATATTGGAATGGATATATTTATTGTACAAACGGACTTATTTTCCAACCAAATGAGATGAAATCAAAAGTCGCCAACTCGTGTGTGCCTCTAAATGAAATTACTCTGAACATATAATAATATAATATTGTATTTATTTATCTTATATTTGGTTAAAGAAACTTCTACAATTATATATACTCAGGAAGTGGTCTCCAGAGCTGGATGAAATGAAGGAAAAGATTAGAAATGAAATTATGGAAACTATTAATGCATTTTTTGAAGACCTTGATGGTAATATAATTCAAGTAAGTCACGAGTAAGAATACTTTCACATTTCTTATAAAGTTTATTTATAGCTAAAATACATTTTGAATTTTCGTGTAACATCTTGGTGTTTGTGTATATGAAATAGAAATGCTGCGAGAAACATTATGAGGCAGCAATGCATATTTTGAAAAATTTTGATGAGTCAGCTGACAATTGGTTCAAGACATTTAAAACAATATTTGAATTGGTAAGATCATAAAGCACTATTTCTTTAATTTTGAAAAAAGGCCCTATAGGGTTATTGAATGAAGTTACATTAAAGAATGATTTTGGAAATCTTTAAGTATTATGATAATGTGTACATTCTAAATAAGTAAATAGCTAGGGTATTATTAATTTTTTTAATGTCTGCTTCATTAATGATGTTTGAGGATAACCTTTTACTTTAAGTTGTCTAAATTGTAGTGATACTTTATTTCTATCCATTTATTATGAAATAAACACTTCACAGGTCATGTCACATGCTTTGTATATCAATGATAGCTTATCGTAAATACTAAATATACAAAAAATATATATATAAATAGAATATATCAATTGCAATTTTATACTCAGTGCAAATTCTCAAGAAATTGCAGTAAATGAGCTGACTTACACTGTAGTTTGTATGGGATTGTGTTATAATTATAAATTAATTTTGATGGATTATATGTAATTAACCTTTTATAATTAAACATCATTTCTGATTATATATAAGCAGATTGACGTATTATTCAGAACATAGAATTATGCCTATTATTGTAGATTAAACTGAAAGGTACAATGGTTCTTCATTTTACTCACATCTCAGCAATAGAATAGCTTTTGTTCTTTATATATATATATTTTCACTAGTCATTGAAAAATTTTCACAATAAAAACAAACATATCAACAATTATTCAATGGTCATCATCAACTTGCTATGATTGAGCCTTAACATGTTGTCAAGGTAAAGCAATAACATAAGAAAGAGTTAACTATAAAGCTTCATTATTGTCAGATTACATGCTGGAAGCAATAAGCTAATGTCCCTGTTTATTGATGGTTCACTCATTCTGATTTACCAAGTTTCTAGAAAAAATCTCTTTGCAATTCTTTTGATCAGCTATTTTAACATTCTTCTAATTATAATAATATAATGTGATGACATTTTAGAATTGCATGTTGAGCAACTGGTGCTGATGTCTGGTAATTTTAATGCTCTTTGATGTTATTATATAACTGAAATTCTAGAGTCTGTCCAATTTGGTTTATAACCATTGTGGAAGTTTTAAAAGACATTTATTATACCACTCCTCTTTTTTAATAGGTGGAAGTCTGTCCTTCAAAAATATATATATATATATATTCATTAATTAATTACTGTCCCTCAAAATATATGGCTCAATTTCCAATAAGTTATGTCATAATTTGTGAAACTCAGCTAAAAAGACTCCTGTCATCTATAGGTTGCCTAAAATCCATAAGGCAGACATTCTCTTTAGTTGTATTGTTTCATTTATGGAGAAGATCTATATCACTAATGAAGATAGAGTCAAAGCTGTTTTTTACATATGGCAACTACTTCATAAGACCATGGTTATCCAATTCATTTCATTAACATGATTGCTAAGCAGGCAAGAGGCATAGCAAATAACACTACAACGGATAATACTTCAAAAGTGACACTAGTATTACCTTATACATCATATGAAGCTTACATTGCCGTGACAATGGGACTGTTTTCAGACCATACCTGACACTGAAATATTGATTCATACAAAAGACAGATTTCCACGGTGTACCAAATAAACATGTAAAACTTGCACAATGGTATAGTCTAAACTGGGAAGACTCTATAACATCAATACAAGAGCTTCAAAGAGCATTGAAATTACTAGACATTAAGATCACCAGCAAGAATTGCAATGAGATTTTTTTTAGAAACTTGGCAAATAAGAATGTCAATGAACAGGGACACTGATTTATTGCCTCCAGTGTATAACTGCCTGACACAAATGTAGCTACTAGCTAAAGCTTTCTTAAGTTATAGCTTTGTCATGACAAAATATTTTGTTAAAGCTCCGTCATAACAACAAAGTTCTTCAGGACATTGTTTTGACTTTATTGTCATCCACACATTAATGATGGCAATTGAAAAGTGGTTGAAAAGATTATGCATTTATAAAACAATTATTATGACTAGTGAAAAACAAAGTATATGGAACCAAAGTATACTATAACTAGTCACAGTAAAAAAATTCAAACTAGTAATAGAATAGCGATTTTATTAAATCCACTTTAACTATGTGTTTATTAACTAGACTATTCAAAATCTTAAAGACATCAATGATGAACTAGAAAAGCTTCAAGAAGACTGCAAAACTGTTATTCAGATGAAAAAAGAAATGTTAAAGAATCATACTTAATTTCAAAGCAATAGTAACAACTATAATTTAGATTTTCTTATTACTTCACTACAAGAATTGTTTATAGTTAAATTACTTTTATTGATTAGAAATTATTGAAATTTTATAGATGTAAAATTAGATGCTTGAAATATGATTATAGAAAATATGAGTAAAATTTATTACTGTACTTTTTATACCATAAATTATGTATCTTCTTTTTATTATAGAGCTATAGCGGGTTTAAGAGAAAATAATGAAAGTTATAACTTAAGCATGAAGGTCGCGTATAAAAGGGCATAGCTGGGGACATATTTCATGTTAAGTGGAAAATGCTGGCTGACAGTTTTTGCCACCGACCCATTTTAGAGCTTTACAGCAACTTAGAGCACACAAATGCTTGGAAGCAATGTCACATATAAGTTGTGAGCATTTTAACAAAAGACAAAACAATAAATAAACAAGAAAAACAACAACAAAAACAAATGGTGGGCTCTAAATAGAGAATGAAACTTACTGTTTGCCATTGACGCAGCTAAATTCAACAAGAAAAACAACAAAAACAAATGTTGGCTCTAAATAGAGAATGAAACTTACTGTTTGCCATTGACGCAGCTAAATTCAACTGGAAAAGATATACAGCGTGCTATCCTGAGGGTTCATCTGCAATCAAGAAATACTTTGGTGAGTACAGATAGCATTGATAGGTGGACTAGAGTATTACTCGCAAAAATGATTACATATAGCTGTTTGTTTTTTTAAGTTAGTGCACTCGTTGAAACGTGGAGTGGATCGACTAGAAAGGATAGTGAGCTATAATGTAGGGTTATCTTTGTTAATTTGAACAGAAAGGAGCTAGAGGTCAGAGGGCAAATAGGGGATTCTTTCTTTTATACCCGGACCACCGGAAGGAGTTCAGTATTTATAAAAGTTTATCTCATCCTGTAATATCATGTTTAAGGGGGGGGGGGGGGGGGGGGGTAGGGGTGCACACAAAATGTAGATTTTTATACCTACATTAGGTCTGTTTAGCACGTGGTGTTATCTGCTGACCAACTTTCAAGAAGATTCTCGAAAGGGTGAGACTTACTACAGGTATCCATCTGTAAGAGTCCTGGACGAAGTGCTGGTCAACTGGTTGCCGTACCACACATCTTCCCATGTCAGTAATTTTAGTATGGGTTATAAGTAGCCTCACATATTCTATGACTATCCAGACCCTCTGTATAAAACAGATCTTGCCTTTGCGACACGACCTAGCTAGTTTTAATTACCCCTAATCTATTGATAAAAGTAGATCCTAGTTGTGTACAGATCAACTACGTTATGTGATCGAAGTGGCCAGACCAATTGGGTACTTTTGATCACGTGCAATTGCTGTGTCCAGGACTCTGTCCTCGACAGGATTAAAGCCCAGGCAGGCCCCTGGCAACCACACTAACACAGAACAATCAAGTCGTACAATCTCATTTAGCTTACCTTAGCCATCCACCCTTTACCGATCCATAACTGACTGGGCTTAATGATATTCATGTATAACCATTGGCATACGCCCGTGATCACTGTGGAATAATGTACTCTAATTCTGTGACATCATTTCCTGTGTGGTTTAACATTATGTCATTTATTGTGTGGTTATGTTTCACTTCCTTCACAACTTACATTTATACCTTTGACTTTGTGCATTGGGGGGGTTCGATATCGCTGCTTGAAAGATTATTAAACATTGATTATTCTACATGGTGGCAGCGGTGGGATGTCTTCCTTGCAATTACGCCCTCCAGAAAATTTTGACTTTAAATGCCCAGACAACTGGCTGAAGTGGAGACGTCGCTTACAGCAGTTCCGTGATGCTTTGAGGTTAAGTGCAGAAGATGACACTCGACAAGTTAGCACACTTCTGTACTGCCTTGGCGAAGAAGCCAACGATGTCCTAGCCTCAACGCATATCTCAGAGGAAGACAAGAAAATCTTTTCTAAGGTGGTAGAGAAACTCAACGACTACTTCAAAGTCCGTCACAATGTGATATTCGAAATAGCTAGGTTTAACCAGAGAAATCAAATGCCCGGAGAGAGCGCTGAAAAGTACATCGCGGAGATATACCGGTTAGCAGAAAATTGGTTGGAATCTTGGACAAAAAGACCTCTCAACAAAATACAGCTGGATTCAGAACTTACCATCGAGAAAGCGAAGAAAACCATATGGCAAAAGGAAGCGGTTCAAGAACAAGGCAAAGAATTTGAGAGCGAAAAGAGAAAGACAGAGTCTTTGGAGGAATTAGAGGAAACTATCACCGGGTTACAAGCTTCTATGGGTGAGCTTAGGAGAGAGAAGGGAAAAGGTCGCAGAGGAGGACCGTGGCAGCAAGGAGGAGCTGGTGGTAAACTGATAACATCAAAGTCGGCAACTTGCTCTCGCTGTGGTTTTGGTCAACACAGTTGTGGAGGGAGGTTCCCAGCTGCTGATGCTAGATGCCACAAGTGTAACAGGAAAGGCCACTTCAGCTCAAAATGTTTTTCTAAAACAGCAGCACCAACGCCTATGGCAGAGATGGACTCTCCAGACTCTGAGATGTTCTTAGATGCAGTCAGTGACCACACTTCAAACACTTGGAAGACTACAGTGAGTATGCTTTATAAGCTGGTGGAATTTAAAATTGATACCGGTGCGGGTGTTACAGCCACCACGGAGGCCACATATCTCGAACTCAAACAACCAAAGCTACACCAAGCCCACAAGAAACTGTGTGGACCCGCCCAGCAGAAACTACAGGTTTTGGGGTTTTTCCAAGCAGACCTTGAAGGCAGACAAAGAGTTGCTAAGATGGACATCTATGTGATCAGAGGCTTGACGAATAACCTCCTTGGATTACCAGGAATCAAAAGTCTGCACCTGTTGGGGAAGCTCTGTGAAGTCAATGATGAAAGCATTATGGATCAATATTCAAAGGTATTTACCGGTCTGGGTAATTTTGGGAATGAATATGTTATTAAACTAAGAGAGAATGTCACACCTTATGCTCTTCATGCACCCCGGAATATACCCATTCCCTTAAGAGATAAAGTTCAGAAAGAGTTGGAAAATATGGAGCAAATGGGAATTATTCGGAAAATTTCAGAGCCAACTCTGTGGTGTGCGGGGATGGTGGTGGTACCAAAAATATCTGGGGACATAAGAATATGTGTTGACCTACAACCGCTAAATGAAAATGTTGTGAGAGAAATCCACCCGATCCCTAGTGTTGATGAAATTTTAGCTCAACTTGCTGGAGCAAAGCTCTTTAACAAACTGGATGCTAACAGTGGGTTCTGGCAAATCCCATTAGCTAAAGAATCCCAACCCCTTACCACATTTATAACTCCGTTTGGTAGATATTGTTTCAATAAGCTCCCATTTGGCATCTGTAGTGCCCCGGAATTCTATCAAAAGAATACGAGTCAAATTCTGGAAGGTTTACCGTGAGTTCTGTTTTCAATTGATGACATTCTTATTTTTGGACAGGACAAAACTGAGCATGATCAACGATTACGTGATACACTCACACGTCTACAACAGGCCAACGTCACGCTTAACCCAAAGAAATGCCGTTTCAACCAACAGTCACTGAAATTTCTTGGCCACATAGTGGATAGCCAGGGAATACGAGCAGACCCGGAGAAGACCACTGCTATTGAGAACATGGAAACGCCCAAATCAGTTATTGACTTGCGAAAATTTATGGGCATGGTCAATCAGCTTGGAAAATTCTCACCCAATATAGTAGATCTTGCCCAGCCACTCAGAGTCTGTCTAAGCACCAAAAATGCTTGGACATGGGGCCCAGCGCTGGACAAAGCATTCCTAGAGGTCAAACAAGCACTTGCTTGCACACCCATTTTGGCTCTTTATGACCCAAGGTTAAAGACTAAAATTATGTCAGATGCATCATCTTTCGGTCTTGGGGCAGTTCTAATGCAAGAACACCAGGAAGAATGGCGACCAGTAGCTTATGCTTCTAGGGCTATGTCTGACACTGAACGCCACTATGCTCAGATCGAGAAAGAGGCTCTTGCAATCACATGGGCATGCGAGAAGTTTCGCACCTACCTTATGGGCCTCACATTCCTGGTGGAGACCGACCACAAGCCTCTAGTTCCACTGCTTTCAACGAAACACTTGGACTCATTACCGCCCCGCCTGATTCGATTTCGATTACGTCTCAGTCACTTTTCATATACGATTGAGCATGTACCAGGGAAATTGTTGTATACTGCAGATGTTTTATCTCGAGCTCCAGAAAGTGCGTCATCGAATTCTGTTATAAATGACGTGGAACACTTTGTTTTATCATCCATTATTGCTAGTCTTCCTGCCAGTTCAAGGAGATTAGCAACTTATAGTGACTTCGGATGAAAAGCTCAGTGTGGTGGCCAGGGATTACAAGTTATCTGAAAGGGTTGATTCAAAATTGTGCAACATGTTGTGAAAATGCCAGGCCCCGAAGAGAACCCCTCATGACTTTACCATTGCCGGAATACCCATGGCAAATGGTAGCAACCGACCTCTTTGAGTATCAGGGGCAACACTGTCTCCTGATAGTTGACTATTTTTCTCACTACCCTGAAGTTAGTAAATTATAAATAACAACATCAGCTGAAGTTATCATATAGTGAAAGGAGTTTTCGCCAGGCATGGGATCCCAGAGATTGTTTGCAGTGACAATGGGCCCCAGTATTCTTCCCATTAATTTGCATCATTTGCAGACTCGTATGGATTTCAACACTTGACTAGTAGTCCTTATTTTGCACAGAATAACGGACAGGCTGAGAGAATGGTACAGACGGTCAAGAGGCTCTTATTGAACTGCTCAGATCCATTTATGGCACTGTTAACATACAGAGCCACTCCTCTTGCATGGTGTGAATTGAGCCCGGCAGAGGGTAGACAGATCCAGACTACCATTCCTCAACCTCTGAAGTACCTCTTACCTACTTGGGTAAACCTACCTGAATTCCGGAAGAACTATGCAAAGTATAAAGAGAAACAGAAATCACATTTTGATCAGCGACATAGAGTCCGAGAAGCCTTTGACATCCCTAGCAATACAGGTGTGTGGGTACGAAGTGGTCAGGAATTTGTTAGGGGCACAGTGACACGGCAAACAGATGAACCCAGATCATATGTTGTGAACACTTCATCGGGAGATATCCGACGCAACAGGAGTCACCTACCAGTAACGCCCCTTTACCGCACGTTATAATCACGTGAGCTGAAAATTGCTGCTATGGCCGATTGGCTTGTAGTACTACTGCAGTTGCAATTGTCGCGCTTCACGCGTGTAAGGGGGCTCTAGAGTCTAGTTAACCAGTGGGAACGGGCATAGCAGAGTGGTAGCAGGTAAGGGGTCGGAGGTACAGAAATAAGCGAGCAGGCGCATAAGTAGGAGGTGGAGCATATCCCACACGTGGGCCATTACAAGCGGAGAACACAGCGGCAAGTGTCACCCGGCCATTGAGAGACTGTGCACAGAATAATCCCTCCCACCCATACCCAAAATTCTAGTGTATTACACATCCAGATTAGGTTGATACACAGATGTACACGTACACGCACACACAAAAAAGGGTGGTGGTATTAACACTTAAGTATTCCACTGAGAGCACACACACCACAAAAGGTGGGGCAAGGTGCTCTAGTGTGACATAGGCTAGGGAAGGAAGCTAATTGAGGCAGGCAAGGATTTTGCCAGGGCAGGGCAAAAAGAAAGTCCCGAAGGTAGGGCTAAGCCTCAGCATGACAACAGGGCAGAGAGAGGGAGAGACGCCATCCAGCAGAAGTAGGTAAGGAGGCGCCAGAAGCAGGAGGCCAAGCTGACCTACCCACAGAGAAAAGTAACTTCCCCACCTATACCAGCAAATCCCACAGTTAGCAGGCAGGAAAAGTGACCACAAGGTTAATACTTTCAATGAGTTGTTGAAAACATAACCATGATGCCATTCTCATTGTAGCAATTATACGTACAAAGTTGCAGTTCAATTTATTATGCTTGTGTATAGCTCTACACATTATGCCTGTGTATAGCTCTATACATTATGCTTGTGTATAGCTCTATACAGTGTGATATTCACAAAAGACACGGAGTAAAATACTTTAAAAGTATATAAGTCCTGTATTATATTACTTGTAAATTTGTAATGGGTGGGTACAAGTAAATGCATGTCGTTCATAATGGTCACGCGTGCAAGTCAATTTGAAGTATGTTTTGATTTTGGGGAAAGTGGGCTAAATTGGAAGTGAGGTGAAGTGTACAAATGATTTTAGCATTAAATTAATAGGCTAATCTTTTTTTCAGGTTAATTATGAATCTGAAAATCAATTGATTACGAATTAAACAATTTTAATCAACCAAGGTGGTACAGAATAATAAGCATTACGAAACTAGTTACAAATAATTCAAAGTGCTTCTCAAGAACCCAGAAGTAATGCTAACAATAGAAACTGCTCTAATAACGTACATGTACTTTCACTTAATTTACCAAAAATATTAAGTAAGTATTTAATGATTTGTGCTTTTGTGTGCTTAAGCTTGACTGCACAAGTAATTTACCCCATGTCTGTTCATATAGTAGTACTAATGGAGTTAAATGTGGTTACCACTTGTTTCACATGCCATATGCTATTGTGCTACTGATGTTTATGCTACTGTTTAACATCACTTAACAAGACAGGTCTTTTGAAGATTGTCATGAGTCTAGGCTAAAACAGACCTGATAATGTGATTTCTTGGCTACTAAGTATAACTTTAAAATGCTCTGGTCCACTGAACTTGGAGTGCCCAAGCTTTTCTAAGCTTTTCATCAGCTGGTAATTTAAACAAGGAGAAACCCTTTCTGTGACTATTGTGGCACCCAAAAGCTGTGCAAGTTTTTCCCAACACTGAGTAAGGCCAGTCAGGTCATGTCTAATTGATAATCCTATCAAGTAGGATGATCGCAAAGTTAGTAATTATTGTCAAGAAAGGGTAGCTATCTGTGCGGTGAAAATTTTTACTTAAAATACCACAAAACTAAGTAGTCTGTGGATGCTTATTGATAGCACCATTCTTTACAGCTATTTAACTTTCTTTGCATTTTAAGCTTATAATGGACTGAAACTGTGGCTTTTAAGCTTTGACTGTCTTTATAGGCTGGGACTATGGTAATTAAGGCTTAGACTATGTCTTTATAGGCTGGGATTATGGCATTTCAGGCTTGAACTAATGTCTTTATAGGCTCGGACTATGGCATTTTTTACTTGGACTATGTCTTTAAAGGCTGGGACTATGGCATTTTAGGGTTTGACTATAGCTACTATAAAAATATTTTGGTGTTACTTTTAAAATTCTGAAATATGGCTTATCAACACCGGACAACTTTTGTATATATTTATGTTTATATGTAGGTATGTATGTGTATATATTTATTTATGTACATAAATGCAGGAGTTCATTTAGAAATTAATATGTGGGAATCTTGAGTTATTTCCATTGGTCACAACTTTCATACATAATTAATGAGAAGGAAGAGGGGATGGGTGTTTTGAAGAATTTTATGGAGAATGCTAGATTGTAGGTGATTGGAGTGACACAATTTAACAAATGTTATTTTTTAAGGTCTTACTTTCTATTTTAAGTTAGTAAGCTTGCTTTAATAGTGTTCAAATCTATTGCTCCAGTAAAACATTGTTTATAAGGACAAAAAGTAATCCTTATTGACAAATATTTTTATAACTTTCATTCTATTTAGCAGGATTAAACTTAAATGATTGAAGCATTCACATTATCTTTTAAATTTCACTTTTTCAAATTACATTTCACTAAGGGAAATTTTTAAGGGAGCAGGGAAAAATGAACTCAATGAATGTGAGCACCTCCCTGACTAAACTTGTAATGTCTTAAGGTATATACTAAAAGATGATTTCATTACTTTTTTATCCTTTACTTTGCTTAACACAATCGATTGATGTGCTTAAAGTCACTACTACATTAAAAAATGATTTATTGAATTCTTTCTCAGGTATTAATTACTGATATTTATAGCACATTTATCATTTAAATATTTAATGATTTATTTTCATTAATGAAATAATTACATGAAAATATCACTATTTACTCTAGATAAGTATTATTAAAATTTATACTTTTTTTTAGGTATTCCAGATCCTATATCAAATTTGACTCGTACTGTTTATACTAGTGGAATAGTATCTATTTCCTGGGATGCTCCATTTCATTATGATGTATTAAGAACTAACAAGCACGAAAAGGAGAAAGCATCTGAAAATGGGCTCCACCACTTCAAAGGACAACGAAGAGCAGGAATATTCACATTCCAGCAGTTCTTGACACTCTTTATTAATAATTTGATAACACTTTAACCCAACACTGGAGTGTACACAACAGAAAGAGCCACCCACACTAAAAATTATATTTGATATTTTCTACATGAATAGTCTTTCTGTTCAGAGTGATATACATTACAAATGCCCAGTTCAAATCAAATAACACTAGATTTAGCAAGGTTCTGGCTGTTCATGGAAACAACTTTGAAGATCTGTGTATGCATGCCGTAATGGGAAACATTGTCTTTTCAAGTGTCCAGACTTCTTCAGCTTGGACGTAGAAAAAAGAAACAGTTATGTAAGGTTAATACATGTTTGTTTCCCCATTTCATGAGTTACATGCTTACCTCAGCATCCCCGAATAGTGGTAGTTTCCTTAGTACTAATATTAAGCCATTCTGACTACCATTGGCTCTTGAAAACAAACAAGTGGCACTTAGCAGCCCCCCCCCCCCCCCCAAAAAAAAAAAAATGGTGACATTTTAAAATTAAATCTGGTAAATGTTTTTCAATGCCATTGTAACAGTCACAGCAACTTCTTATTATTAACAGCCATGTATAACATAAGCCAACTAAGAAAATCAATCACTATAATTGTACTAGCAAGTACCCCACCACACAGTGACGCTTGAGATATTGGACAGTAAGAATGCTGTAGCACAAGTTTATTGTTATCATTCTCTACCATTGGTTAAGGTTGCATCAGTGTGGTCAAGTATTTCAGCTTTTTTATACCCCCCATTTCCTTTTTTTCATCTCTATCTTGACTTCATTGTAGTATGCAGTATGGTTGAATTTAGTTGCTAAAAGCAACTTTCCCCAGCACTTGTGTGGCACGAGTTCTATACTCATGACTTGGTTGTACAGGTAGGTTATCTTATACAAAAAATATTTAAAATGTAACAATTGATTTGTAGAAACTCAATAGCCATGTAGATAATTTTCTGAATACAGATTTGTAATGGAAAAATCTACTTTAATCAGATATCAAAGAGTTTTGCCTTGTTGTTTGAATTACTTGTGCTGAATGACTCGCTCCCTCTAGTGCTGAAGCACATCACCAGTACATATCAACATACTTAAAAAATTATTCATTAGGTTGCCAACTGTTCAGAATTGAGACACTCAAGATGTTGAGACACTCACGATTTTGAAGCTCTCGTCCGGATCCCGCCGCTTAACAATAGCTAGATGTCCCGATTTGCCGACCTTAGCTGCAAGAACTAAAAACTTGAAGTAACCGGAGACTAATTAGCTATTGCTCATTCAGCAAACTGTAATAAGCAATTTTAGAGATTGTGTATGTAAACGAATAGTATCATCTAAATATAGCAACTCATGCTATTTTTTTAGATTAGCTAATAGCTAAAAAAAAAAGATTTTAGTTTCATGTTGCGATAGAACCCCCTAAGGCCAATAAAAGCCAAGAGGAGCTATAGTTGTCAAGTATACGTAGTTAAGTATTTAGTGTGAACACTTGCTACTATCCAATAATCCTTATTTCTTATTTGTTTATCCCAGCTAAATCAGTTAGCCTTTTCTCACCTGCTTTTATATTTGTTGGCTTGGGTTCTCTATCTTCACTGCCTTTCTTCAACCCATGATTTGTGGTGGAATCTACCGTCATTATAATTAGCTACTGAAGGCTATGCTCCTTCCCAACATGATTCAGCTAATGAAATATTAGACACCCAGTATTCAATTTTTTATAGAGCGACTACTAACTGAACAAGATCTACGTAGCTAAACAATTTAATGTAAGTGAAAAATGGATACAATAGGTTAAGGCGCTCTAAGAGTATTTGAGCTGAAATATTCGGAACACTTAATGGTAAGTGACCTCACGACAATTTTAGCCCCGCAATGGACATTCATATAACTTTTATTCTCTGTCATTCCATTTTTCGTAGAGCTTTTTTCACATGCAGGTAGTGACGACTCCTTACCAACTCTGCTCAGTTCTAAATTTTCACGATACACAGATTGTCAGTCATCTTCATCGTCACTCACACAGCAATGGTATCATTAGATTCCATATTTCACTTAAAGCTATCAATAATAATTTCACATTATACAAAATATTACTGGCTAGCTACATTTTTGGGATATTATTATCAGTATTGAAAGTTTTTAGAAAATATAGCTTTAATCAATTATTAAAATGATTGAGTAAACATGATAGATTATACCAAAAGAACTTTGTATTGTAATAGTAATGTCGTGTATAGTATCACATAATCATACAAGCAAAACCAAGTAAGTATACTGAAAGCAACACTGCCTGAAAAGAGTCCATTAACTACCACAACTCTTGTCAGTTGTTTGTCAACTGTAATTATCAGGACATTTAACAGATTTTGTTATGGTTGTCAATGCAGGCTACGCAATGATACAACATAAACAAATATTTACAACCATTAACGATCAAATGGCCATATAAATCCACCATTCATGAAGAATTATACTAAAAAAAATAATACACAGAACTCAAATAGATTATATACCTATAAAAATTAACTGTATATAAAAAAATTCATATTATTAAACTTTTGGATAGATTCAGGGATGTGATGAGTTATGTATGAAAAAATTACAACATTGCTGGTCATTTTTTAAGGGCTTGCTTTGCTCTATTTATTAGCATCAATACTACTCCATAATAGAAGACCTTCAGTGGATAGATTATTGACAGTCTCTCCTTTTACTGTGTCATGTTTGGACCAGTTTTAGAAAATAACTATACCATCTCAAAACTGGAATAACAACAGTGTAAACAATTCCATGCTATTGAATCTAAGATTATGCGCAATTTTGCAAGTTTGTGTTGAATATTATGGTTATTTTTATCATTATGAATCATAATTGTGCGCATTTCATTTCTTCTCAACTGCTTAGTAAATGAACGATAAAAGTTGTTGAGTTTAGCATAATATAAATGTGTCATTATTATAGAGGACTACATTTCAGTTTGATGTATATTCCTTAATATTCGTAAAAAATATTGACAGCCATCTAGCTACATAAACTTAAATAATTGTTAATGCAACAATAAAATGCATGGAGATGTGTCTTCTAAACTTGCTTTGTTTGATATAGCTATTTGTGAAAATTCTTAGCTAGTTAAATCAATAATTTGAAAATATTGTAAAAATTGAATACACCGTGCTAATATTGAGTTCAATCACTTCCTTGAGTTTATCCCATAAGCTGGGCAGGTAGTTAACTCATAATCATCTGGTTTAATGTCTTGTATTTCTTCATAGACAATTTCTGAAGTAATGATAATATATTCTGGATTTTGACCATTTGATATGTTCGTATTCAACGAAATCACATTTCCTGAGATTAATACTTTTTCTGTATACACAACACAAATATTTAATTGCAATAAAGTTATCTTCATATGAAGTATTTACAATACTTGCAACTTCCACGGAATGCATGTAAATACTTCATATGAAGATAATCAGAATTCTGCATTAGGATAATTTGGAAGTTATTGCTGCACATACATAGTACTTCCAAAGTAAAATCTTTAATATTTAAATTACAATTATCATTGATATTATTGGATAGATATGCATAAAAAAGAATTAAATACAACTCTTTAATGACAACTTTAATACCTACATTCGATAAAAACTAAAATAAAACAAGCTTAAATTATAAGCTGAAAGGAAAATTTTCATTGTCATAAAGAGTTTACACTAAATGAGTGCTTGAACTACTCTAATTAAAGCATATTGAAAGCACGATATGTTCAGAATATTACAATTAAAAATACAATTAAATTTTTAATTATCAACTATGTACAAAAATTAAGATTATTTTTAATAGTTATTAGTGAATAAAACTTTTGTGGAAGAGATATTTACTCCATCAATTGTTTCAGTGGTGCTTATATTTCTGACATCAAATGTGCCTGTGATTATTTAATAATTGAAAAATTTCTATTACTAAATAAACTAAATATATATTATATATAATATATATTTAGTTTATTCCCAAACGAAGAGTAGCTAATTGTACATATATTTTCAGTACCAAGAAATGATTTGAAATCACTAGAAAATAAGATTTGTTATGAGAATACCTAGCAATAACAGACTAATTAAGGAATTGATTTGGTTAATTATGTCCCATCTTTTTTCCTATAATTTTTACTGAATATTTGGTAAAAAGTGTTAAGAATACTGAAATCTGGACATTAATATTGTACATCCAAACATGTATATGTTATGAGTGATCTGCAGCAATATGTTCCCATAACTTAATTCAACTACAGCCAAATTCCAAAAACAAAGGTCCATAACTAGTGATGTGATGATACAACACAAATGGCGAGCATTCTCACTGAAATTCTAATTTGAGTGCCAGTAGTTATAATAATCTTTGGTAGTTGAATGTTATTGTTTAAATCTTTGCGCTATTTTTACACACAACACGTATACACTCATATTTACACTTGATCTCTGGACTTACATTACGTTCTCTAAGCAACGACAAATGATTTTCTATGGATAAGCAATCAAATATTAGAGACAGATAAGGATAGCTAAACAGAAGGATTCTGGTTATCAAGCCATCTTTCCAAAGTATGCTCCATTGAAATGCTTCTGTTGTACCAGAGTTCTAGTAGTAAAGCATTGTATAGTAATCTCTTAGTGACTTGACTATTGGAAAATGGATTTTCAAGTAAGAACAAATCTGTTATGCAAAAGCATATAGCTACGACTAACCACACATTAACCAAGGTAACTTATCACTGCCACTAATAGAATCGAAAATGAACTCCGCTAAGTTTGTAAGACCTAACTGAGTACATTTGTTCTCTTCTTTCTCCGTTGCTCTTTGTCTATATATTTTTTCCTGGAATTATTTCGAAGTCTTTTCTCATAATTTTCTTGCGCCCACGCCAATATTTAAGTTTCTAAGTAGCCTCCAGGGGTGGACATGCATTGACTCTTTTTAACTTTGCTATGTATGTATATATACCAAAATCTCAATTGAGACTCGTTAGTGAGAGTCTCACTTTGCTCACCCAAAAATTACACCAAAATAACACAGGATTCATTAGTAAAATAAATTGTCCACTGTTTAGCAAGACAAAAGTTATCCAGTTATTAATGTTTTCATCAACTTTTGAGTTTTTAGCTGCACTAGCTTATTCAACTTTGTAGGATGTAGAAAGACATAAAACTATTTTGTAGCCATTCACTTTTTAGTTCATGGCATTTGAGTAGTTTCCAACCAATTGCATGTAGTGGTAAGCATGTATATTGCTTAGTTGGGATTAGACTATCTAACTTTGAATACATACACCATTTATATATATTTTATGTTAGATAACTTTACAGTAGCACATGTAAATTCATGACCTGTGATATAAGTCACGATATCTCACTGCATTGGGAACCTCATTACCATCAATAACACTGATAGATTATAGCATGGGTCAAGATGAAGGTTGCAATTGGTGTATTTAGCTATTGGTGCCAAAAAAGTATACAACATATACAAAGTGCAGCTGCTACAAAATAAGCTCAGTATTTGTGAAAACTAACACTGAGAGAGTGCTAAGCCAACTTTACACCATCACCACACTAATCCTAGTACAAGCATTAATTTAAGTTATTACAAAGTGACATATTTCACTCTCAGGTTGTATTTTACACTTTCCTGCTGCTCTTGAATGTTTATTAGCCGGCTCATGACATATCTCTCTGTTTTAGACTCGAGTCATGTTATAAGTACAGTATTATTAATTTATATAGAGTTAATTTTCTTACTAAGAGATCCTAATGAAATGTTATGATAATTTTCTTTTGGAGTACTTAGAGACACACTGTGGTAATGCTTGTTATCCTCCAATGTGAATCTGATAATTCTTGAATGATCAGCTTCAATAATAACTGTACTCTCATAGTAGTCAAGTATAATGATTGCATCAGTGGCACAAATATTCCGGTTCTAGTAATATTATTACATAATATAGTCATATTAAAAACAACAACATATATTTAACTTACAAATACTGTTCTAATCATTTTGATTCTGTTTCCATATGCTATTACTTCAACATTATCAACTCCAAACGATTCTAAATATTTAATGCAATGCATAATAAAAAGGTTAAGTACACAATATGCTTATTTGCTGTATACAAGTAGTGGTTACTTTGATTGAATACTTATGGAACTATGTCTACAAATAGGTACCTGGATATTGGACCAGTTCTGTTGTAGTTATACTATTTCCTAGTACATTGGAAGCCAATACTTCAAGTTTGTAGGCTCCACAAGCTAGCAATACTGGAAGGACTCACAGGAATACACAGTGACATTAATACCACATTTTGAATAAGATAGTGAAGCTTGTGATTTTGTAGTATTCCATATATTCACACAATAAGTAAGATCTGGATCAGTTCTTAGTACGTCATAATGAAATGGAGCATCCCAGGAAATAGAAACTATTCCACTGGTATAAACAGTACGAGTTAAATTTGATATAGGATCTGGAATACCTAAAAAAAATATAAAATTTAAATACTTACCTTGTTTAAATAGTGACGCTTTTATGTAATTATTTTATCAAATAAAAATGAATCTTTAACAATTGAAATGATATACTGCTTTAAATAACAGTAGTTAACATCTGACACAAAATTCAATAAATTATTTTTATTGTAGTAGTGAATTTAAGCATATCAATCGATTACGTTAAGCGAGATAAAGAAAATAATTAAGTCACTTAACTGAAGAAACATCTTGTAGTATATATGCACACAAAGACAATACGAGTTTCTTCAGGAGGCGCTCACTGTCATTGATTTCAATTTTCTCTCCGCCCTTAATATTTTCTCAAGCGTAAAAAAGTGAAATTATAAAGTGAATGTGAATGCTAAAATCATATTATTAGTTTACTGCTAAAAAGTAATTAAGGTTATATAAATATTTGACAATGAGGATGCTTTTAATAATTTTAATACTGAGAAACTATGTTTTACAGAAGCACTACATGTGAAAATTATTGAAGTAAGCTTGCTTAAAATAGACAGTAGGACTTTACAAGTTAATATTTTGTCAAATGACACCACTTGGATATCCTACAATATTGCATTCTCCATACATGTTTTCTCAACACCCCATTTCCATCCCACCCATTCTTCCTTCCCATATAAAAGTTAGCTATGACCCTTGAAAATAGCTCAAGACTTCCTCAAGAATTCCTTTATGAACTCCTTCACATACATAATAATATACAAGCATGCATTCCTATTATACATACATAAACACATACATACACATAAATACAAATGTTGTTCAAAGTTGATAAGCCTGTCATCCAAATTTTAGTAGTAACAACACCAATATATTTTATAGTATACCTTGAATTAATATTGATACTTCATTACTTGTAGATATTGTGCCATCAGAATAACTAGCCTCACAAGCAATAATTGTATTATTATATAGCTTAGAAATAGAATGCCATATCAGACTAGATCCATATGAATTATATGATGTACAAATATTACTGATAGTTTCATTATATATTGATTCATTCAACTTCCAATGAAAACTATCAACGATGTTGATGCCCTGACAAACACAGGTGATGTAAGCTCTGTTCTCCATTATAATTGTCCCGGATTTAATGTCACTGTTAAATGATATTAAAATTTAATTTTAATAATGCTATATTATTAGCAGCTTAAATTTCATTGCATTACTTTTTTGAGCAAAGTACATCAATACTCTATTATAACACTTGACTTTAACATTATTCTGCACTGTTATTATTTATTAATGTATTGTCTGTGCTGCATGTCTGTGCATTAATTAAACATACTTTACTGAAATTTTTATTTTGTACTGTATTCATTACTTCATGTATTATTTCCTAATTTTATCATCTCACCAGTTACAGTTCCTGTAGCCATTGAATTGAGTATTATGAGTGCACAGCATGTGAGTATTACTTTCCAATCCATGGTAATGTAATACTTTATTTGATTCCAAAAATAAAAGCTGAGAAAAATTCACCAAAATAATTTAACTTTTAACTCCTTGCCCTATAATAATAGCTACAATTGTAAATGACTTTTTAAAAGCTGGCCTACTATTAGCGAGTGATAGCAGGGATAACCTGTGCTAGAATAGCACGGCTACCTGTGCTATTACTCATACCAATTCAGGCAATGATCGATAACCGGGGGATTCTGTTCAGTGAAGTTTGGGTCGGGGTCGGACACCGCGCGAACGCAAAAATACGGGAGAATCAAAGTACAAAATGACGTATGTACGTCTAAACATATAAACAAACAAACATCCACGATTTTCAGTTGTGTTACCCCAGTAAGTGTCTCGCTCGCCATTTATCAGCGCGGTTTAGGCACTGAAAAACTGGCTGAAGAGATTACGATAAACTTGGCATAATTCTTCTAAAGTCTGGCTGAGTCAGTTTTAGACTTCAAGTCCCACAAGAGAGCGCCTGAATATCCACTGTGCAGTTATATATACTTCATTTTGGAGGACTTGCTATCAAGGTGTACCAGGTGATAATAAGAGTCTAGTTAAAAGGTGCCATAATTTATAATTTTAACAGGACTTTGATAGTTAACTTTAAGGGGATAGTTGTTGATTAGTCTTGGTCTTCTATCATCTCTGAACCAAGTTTTCCCAAAATATTAGCATCATGCAGCTGTCTAAACAGTGCCGTTTCTAAAATAATGATTTTTTTGTGAATCCACTGAGAATTCAATTCTACAGAATTTATCCAGCTCTGAAACTATAGGGCAATCATTGTGACAGTTCCAAATAATTATTGTTTTAATTAAAATTGTTTGTGTTCAGATCTTTTAAAAGATAAAGAAGCCACAAGTATAATATGCACATGAACATAAATCAGTGTGATTATTGCAAGCTGTATGCTATATGAGCTACAAATGTATATAATTAACATAGCCCAATACCTGTAGTGGTATGCATGTGTGGTATGCATGTGTGGTATGTGTATGCTCAACTAACTACAACATACTTAAGATTCTCAGATGGACTACAATTTGTGAAAATTTTAGCTACCAATATAATTTCAAATTATCATATGGGGAGCACAATTTGTGATCTAGACATTTACTATAAAATATCAGAGAAAATGAAGGAATAAGCAGTAGCTAATCTGAACACACCTTATCTCTGCTAGACCTTTTCAATGAAAGACGTTATGTGCAGAACGGCTGACCCTCACCTTTGACCTCACGCGATGTCTTTGCGCGCGCTCTTGTTGCTAGCTGTCACCTTCGACCTTTGTGGAAAGTTGTCCTTGGTGACCCTGCAAGATTGATTTAGGAGGTGGTTCGTTTTGTTGGCTAGGCTGTATTTGTGCTACACGTGAGTGATGATAAAGGAGAAGAGGACTGCAATGGCAGGAATTCACTTATGCTATGCGATAACAAGTAAGTGTACTAAATACTGTGATGTGTAGTGTTTAATAGATAGCTAATGAATTGTATTTAGGAGTTTTGCAAATTATTTGACATGACAAAAAAAACAGAGTTTTCTTTAAACACCTCTCCCCGCCAAACTTGTAAAGCATGTAACTGTCTGAACTAATCATTTCTGCTGCCAATCATTGCTGAAAGTGTGGGTTATCGAATAATGAGTAATAGCATGGGTAACAGTGCTATTAGGGATCAACAGCACTAGTAAAGCAATTGAAATAGTACTGAGAGAGTGCTATTCAATTGCTTTACGAGTGCTGTTGATCCCAAAAGTACAGGTTACCCGTGCTGTCACTCGCTAATAGTAGGCCATCTTTTTTTAATTTTATCATTTGCACTTGTAGCTACACTGTATCAGTCACTCACTATCTTTGTATTTCAGTTAGATTCCTCTGGAATTTCGATTTCAACCTATTGCTCCTCTTAAAATGTTGAAAACTTTCCGTCTAATATGGGTAGAGCTTCTGTGGTACAGAATGACATTGTCTCCAACTAGAATCTCTCCAACTGTACGTTTCCAAGGTTAATACTGCATGCGTGCACACTTATCCGTATTATTTTACTTAGCTACTGTGGTATTTCACTTAGTTTCCACTTAGTTACCGTGCTATTTCACTTTCTCTGTGCGACTTCAATTGAAGAGTGATTTTCCCACACAATTTTGAATGGGCAATTTACGTGCCGTACTATTAGATTTAGAATTGCTGTGACAATACGCCATCTGACAAGGAATAGTCTGAGAGAACAAACTCAAAACCTGTTTCATTTTGGTTTTTTTCATATACATGTTCCATATTATCGTCAGGAGTGGCAGTAAACACTCGGCCACTGTAACTAATGAAATGCCCCCCCCACCTCCCTAGTACTTTAGTGAGATTGTGTTGTTGTTTTTTCCCATTAGTGTACTGGCAATTTTTAATTAACAGTGGTATACATGATGACAGTGGCTAAGGTGTAAGGCTAAGTAGGAAAAATAAATAAGACAAAAAAAAAAAAGAGTGGGGGGAAATTTTTTATCTAAGTCTTGACACAGAATTACATCTTATAAGGTGTATTGGGCGGAATAGCCCTAATGATGTTAGGGATAATAGGGTGTTGAACTTGTCTACAATCAGTATGGGTCATCAGAAGTGTGTCTAAGAGTTGGCCAGAGATATATTTATCGTATTGATAGTGGTTAGTGTGCAGCAGTTCAATATGATGGGATTTCTTGGATAATATTTGTTTGACTAGGTATAAACATGCTTGATTATTAAAGTTCAATGTTGTTGTTTTTAATAGCAGCCTAAATGTTTGATTAAAAAAACATTTAGGTATGACTAGTGGTTTGAACTTTAATAATCAAGTATGAATGATGGGATGGAAGTCAACGGCTTCTATATCGATATCTGAACACAGCTGATGTCTTTTATAGTAGGCCTTCACTATGTATATAGAAATTTGTAAGTAAGTAGCTGCAGCCAACAACTCCACATTAGTTCTCAAGATGTCTGGGCGAAGCATTTATTTGAAGTGAGAATTCATATCAGGTGGATTTATTGAAGTTAAATGGGGAACAAAAACAATAGCGGCCGCATTAATGCAGCCACGGAAGTCGATCACTTTAAAGAATCATAAAAAATACAATATTAAAGCTATATGTGACATACGGTAATCAAAAGACGTCTAAAAGACTGCTCATTCTGACAATGGCTAAAACTTTCTTTTGCTATGTAACCTTTACCAATTTTTTGTACCATTCGATCAGGAGTTTACGGCTTCTTGTTTTACAACCTTTGAGGCTATTAAAAGCTTCTGGCGAATTTAGCCATGTAGAGAAGAAGAAAGTAAGGACAGATAGTTAGCTGTACCTGTGCAGCCGTTTTCCTTAGGGTTAGAAGTATAGAAAGTAATGATGGAGCCTCAGGGAAGCCAGTATAATCAAGCAGTACTAAGTCCAGTAGCAATAGATCTACCTAATACAGGTATTAGTAGGAAGGGGTGATGAATCTGTAATGATAGAAAGAGTGCTAGGAGTGTGAGAGCAGCAAGCAAGAGAAGGTTTGATTCAGTTTATTTGAATGTTAGAAGTGAATGTCATACTATTCTGTGTTGAAACAAAGTTGGGTTTTTTCTATAGCCTTATTTATACATTAAAATAGGATGGGAAAAGAAATCTATTTTATTTTATCACTTTTAAAAAGTCACTGATGAAGGCTACATGGAGCCGAAACATTTGAACTATTATAACAGATACTACAGAAATTAAAAATAAATATTTTTTAGTATGACGCTGTATATTTTTATGTAGTAATAATGAATCTTTATGTAATACTTAATTAAGTTATTTTACCATCACTTCATCCTTGGTCGTAACTTGTGATACCGAAATTTTTAATCAGTGAATGAGTATTGATCAAAACTGAATCCTGTCATTCATTAGTAGTGTATGCCTGTGTGTGCAACTAGTTTCCTGTGTAGGAATGTTTCTTCTATAATATATAGAGCTGACGTTTCTTCCCTGTCACTAACCTCTAAAATTAATGTTGCTGTGGTTTTTTACCACACTGTCTTGACCGTTCCATTTCTGCATTATACTACAGTATGTGTTCATGCATGCCTCTACCTCTTGTTGTGTTACAACTGACTCCAATCTAGAGATCCAGAACCGCCGTGTTAGTGAATATTTTTAAGAGACTATACCTCTTAGCTAGAGTTTGATAAACTGTTTCTAACAATTTCTTGGTAGGATCAGCTTGCAGAGTACAAGTTGAATTTCATGATTGCATTTATTCACTTCAATGTGTTTTGTTTTTCTATTGCTTTTCCTTGTAGTGGGATGGAGTGGGTGAAGCTGCTTTCGATGTCTCTGACTTAGACTAGCTGTGAATGATGGCTCAAGAAGTGTCAACATTTGATCATAGAGTTACCTGACATTGCTGAAGTGATGGCAAGGTGAGTGTTCTCAGAGTGTGTTTGTAATAAGGAAGTATTGATTCCAATAGGTCTACATTGCTAGAAGGTATCACCAACACTCGGAGCAATTAGTGGCTTTGGCTAGCTTGTTGTGGTCACCTAGGACAAAAGTGTGTGTGTTTGTGTCAATAAATATACATGTAAATATGTACGTCAAGTAATGTTATCAGATGTCACTGTATATGAGACCAGTACTATCGCAAGATGTTGATAATCGTAGTGATCTGAATGCTAGTCCATACTCTGGCAAGTTTCTGAAGGCTGATCTTATGCAATATAACCTGTGATTTCCCCCTAAGTGAATTTGTGCCTCCCAAGAATTGCCGATTTAATTCCTGGGGAACACTATTGCAATAACAAGGAGTGACTAATGCAGTAACATTAACACATGATCCTGTGACTGTTCTGTTGGAAGATGTCTATTATTTCAGCTAACTTTATTTTGTGTAATCTATGACCTTCAGTGGCATTGGCATCAGCTGTGTCTAGTTCAGTTCTAGTTAGGAGGTTATACCTCCATGTATTCTACATACACAAGGAGTCTATATGTAGGATAATAAGTTCTGTTCTGTTAGTCAGTTTTGTCAATTAGTTGTTATGAGTTTCATATCACTAAATTACCAGCTGTAGCTGTACCAAGTAGAATGCTTGGTTTTCCTCAGTTGGAACATCTCTAAAAATATTCCAGTCTGCGGAACGTTTTAGTTCTTTTAGAACCTTTTAGAGGAGCCCTGCAATGGCAGTCAAGTGTGGGCACATCTGAACAATTTTTCAAATTTTATCCATCTGTGTCTCTGGCTTGTAGTTTATAAGCACATTATTTATTCCTGACAGGCTTTAGGATCTATTTTGATCATGTCATATTTAATCTCGCTTTACTGGACCCTTACCTATAGATGACATAATAAGGTGGTATATCCTGTGACGTAAGACTGCTCTAACTTTTTGTGTGTGTTGTATTTCTATATGGCTGACTGAGTTGAATAATTCATGTGCCATGAAATATCTTAGTGGTTATTCAGTCATTCTCGGCTGAAATAATTATTGGCTGTTAGAACGAGAAAAATTTGCTATTATCTTAGTGGTTTTACCCACACTAATTAAGCCCACCATCACATCACCCGAGCCCAGGTAAAGGTCGGCAGAGGACCTGCAAATACTGCGACCATTTGGCTAAGCGATCACGTGTGGGGTGTCACATATTGAGCAATGGCATCTGGGCATTCGTCCTGATAGCCACTGTTCTCAGTGCTTGTAGCCTAAGCCTAGTAGCTACCTGTTACTTCCTTGCCAGAATGGCTGGTTCACCCGGCACTATTAGCTCTCTAAGGATGGCTGCTCATCAGTGTTGGTATTATTTAAATAGTAAGGGGCTGGAGATATACACTACTGTACTCTATGTAATTAGCTTCCTGTAGGTCAGGTTGGATTAATAGGATCTAAATCATCAATCAAATGGCCTTCATTGATGCAATCAGCTGAAAATAGGAGTTCTATGGCTTGATAATACATGGGCATGCTGCCGGTCCATTTGCCTTGCTTAACTAGTACAGTTATGTTATGAGTTGGACTCTAGCTGTTACTCTACCCAACAGTTGCAATAGTTACTAACATGCAATGGACAATGATGATCATAAAATTTTGCATGAAGGTTCGAATAAGAAGAGTGGGAGCCGGCAATGCACCCCACACCTGTAACGAAGGCTTACGCCTGATCATAACGAGGGTTGGCAGCATGATTTCGTGATTTAGAGATATGTGCAGTATTTAGTAATGGCCGTATTGTCAAGATTGGCTCTGTCAAAGTGATCAGTATTCTCGAAAGCTTGGAAACTCCTGAATCAGTCAGGTTGCATGCTGTAATTGATATTTGACATGAGAGTGTTACATGAGAAGGGAGGCGGAGCAAATAGGGATTACATAATGAGAGAGATTAGAGAATGAACTGTAGTGCTGGATGTGTCTTGGGACTCATAAGCCACACTACACTATTGCCAGTGTGGCATTATAGAGAGCATGGGTAGGCGGTTCTAGTACATATAGTTAGATTTCCGCCAAATAAAGGTGTGATGGTCTGTCCGGGGCCCCTTTGAAAGTGTCTATGCAGGGCACGCTGCCCTTCACTCTATTTATTCTTACACTATCACAGTCGCTGCCTGTCTATTCGCACACGATCAGGCTCTTTGCCTATCTATTCTCTCACTCTCGCTGCATGTCTATTCTCACACGATCAGGCTCTCTGCCTGTCTATTCTCTCACTCTCGTTGCCTGTCTATTCTCACATGATCAGGCTCTCTACCTGTCTATTCTCTCACTCTCGCTGCATGTCTATTTTCTTACTCTCAGGATCACTGCCTATGTATTCTGCACTATCAGGCTCACGGCCGTCTATTCTCTCACTGTTAGGCTCGCCGCCTGTCTAGTCTTACACTATCAGGCTCATATTCTCTCACTATCAGGTTTACTGCATGTCTACTCTCACTCGCAGGCTTGCTGTCATCTATTCTCTCACTCTCACTCAGGCTCGCTGCCTGTCTATTCTCACACTATCGGGATTCTGCCTGTCTATTCTCACTCTCACTCAGGCTCGCTGCCTGTCTATTCTCTCACTCAGGCTTGCTGCCTATCTATTCTCATACCAGCAGACTCACCGCCTACCTATTTTCACACTATCAGACTCACTGCATCTGTGCACTCTCAGACTCACTGCCATCCAATCTTGCACTATCAGACTTGCCTACGTAATCTTGCACTGTATCTATTCTTGCATACACTATCAGGCTTGCTGCCTATGTATTCTCAGGCTCACTGCCTATGTAGTCTCAGGCTCACTGCCTATGTAGTCTCAGGTTCACTGCCTATGTATTCTCAGGCTCACTGCCTATGTAGTCTCAGGTTCACTGCCTATGTATTCTCAGGCTCACTGCCTATGTAGTCTCAGGCTCACTGCCTATGTAGTCTCAGGCTCACTGCCTATGTAGTCTCAGGTTCACTGCCTATCTATTCTCAGGCTCACTGCCTATGTATTCTCAGGCTCACCGCCTATGTATTCTCAGGTTCACTGCCTATCTATTCTCAGGTTCACTGCCTATCTATTCTCAGGCTCACTGCCTATGTAGTCTCAGGTTCACTGCCTGCCTATTATTCTCTCGCTGCCTGTGTACTCTTTGAGCTGATGGAAGCAAATTAATTTAATATTAGAATTCCACCATGTGTTAACAATGTTACTGCAAACATGTCTTGTATCTATATCAGAAAGGCCAATCTTCCTGTAGCATATTGCCCATTTTTGTGAAATAACATGTAATGTACATGTATTACATTGAGCGACCAATAGTTTAGTTACATGTATTACAAGTGCAACATATGTAGTATTCTTCAAAATACTTATGTAAAGATGGTTATGATGTTTTGTACTGCTTAGAAAAGTTTAGTAGAATTTTTTACAATCTATCTTTATTTTGCTGTCTGTTAAATTCTCAGGATTAAGCAAAACTATCTTAAACTGCAAGAAATTATTTGCTCACATGATTACGACGTGACGATAGGGGGACCTTTTCCACAACAGTTAGTACCCTATGTGAAGCCAACAGCTTCATGTTTTCTCAAACTTTCATGTTTTCTCTGACTGCCAGAACAACTATAACATTACACTTTATTTCATCATTAGTATTCACGCATGCTTATTTGTTCTTATTTTCGTGTACCGTTGATCGTCGTGATGTTTCGTTTTTTTGTTTATATTTATCACCTAGAACACTGTCATTGACTGTTCTTACTGGAACTCTGACGCTACCATACCCGCTAGTGGGTCTTCACTGCACTAGTTACTCTGTTTCTGCTTGGTGTAGTGCGTGTCAATAGACTACGCTGGGATTAAGTCCTCAACTTGCTGGATAGTCCCTCTTGTACATGCACACTGAGGGCTAATAATAATAGTAACAAATTGTAAAGATTTCGTGTGTTAATATTAACTTATGTTCTTCGTATTCATCAATCACCAGCGTTATTCATTTAAAATCATATATAAATTTTAGTTATTTTGAATGTAAATTCAATACAGACTACTGTGTGTAAGTATTGCTGATACGTTTGTAGTTGGGATTTAGTTTGTATTGCAAGTAGGCATTGATCTTTGTATATCAGATAGGATTGCAATCTTCACTTTGAATCTCTCTAGTGAGAATGTTCGCGGATTCTTCATCATCAGTGATGTGTTCCACCTCAGTTTATTTCTCTTATTATAACAATCTTGTTTCAATACTCTGTACTTGTATTATATATGCCACTTAATTGTTTTATTTACCCCGCCCTTATAATTGTTATATATTTTTTGGTTAAAATGGCCCAGCTCCCCCCTCCCCTGTATGAAGCCCTGACCAAATACTGGCATATGTAGACACACTGACAAACTTCAGTTCCTTCCCCTACTCTAAACTTGGGGCTGAAGAAGCCTGTAGCAGAGAAAATAAATGCACTGCCAGTATCATAAATATTGGGAGTTTTTAAAACCAAACTTTGAGGGACTACGGGGGAGAGGGGGAGGGGGGGGTGGTTTATTTGAATAGATGAATCAGGTAAACACTTAATGCAAAACTATAGCAGAGACATTTGGAAAAGCTGAGCAGAGGATAAAGGGTAGGAGCAGGTGGTAGCATTACTAATTAAGATCTTTTCCTCACTCAATTACGCAGATGCCCATTAATTGGGTTAACTGAAAAACAACAACAACAAACAAATAACTTCATCAAGTGATACTATTATGGATAAAGTAATAGTGCTAGTAGAGACATGTCAATTGGCGAGAAATAATCACGATAATTCAACCCTTTCACAAGCAATAGTGCCTCACAGAGCTCTCTTCTGAAATTGTGCTTAAGTGTAAATCTCTACTCATACAAATCACTCACTCACAAGAAAGGGAAACTCAGCTTAAGGAAGAGAAGAGGGTGGAGGAATTTAGTTTAAAGAAGGGGGAAAGGTGTGTCCCCCTTTCGGTATCAAACAATGCAGAAATCATTAGTGACCTTAATAATTGGTGCACTTTGTTTTCAAGAGGCTTTATCTTTCATTAATACACTATCTGTTGTTGATTTTTACATTAATGAAAGATAAAGCCACTTGAAATGATAGTCAACAAGGCAGTACTCATTGTGACATAAAAAACAACAACGTACATTACTGAAGGTTACATCTCCAGGTAAAGTAGGAAATATATGCTCGTCAAATTATTAAGTTGAGCTTAGAGTGACAGGGTGATGGAAGTGGAGTGGGGGTGTACAGGGGGTCACACACTGTGGAGATTTAAATGATAAGAAACAGTTTTAGTTATTTTTTTACCAATTAAATACTTAATAGCTTTAATAGCATATTTTTTCAAAGATATGGTTTGAGTGGCGTGGGAAGGGGGGGGGGCATAATATTTTTACACAACTTTAAAATGTGATTTCTCGCATGAACACCTGCAAACCACAAAAAAAACTTGCCCTTAGAGCCTAGTCTCGCGTAGCCAGACACTTTACCAATCACTACACGGGTAAGGGTCTGGTAGATTGACATTGAGCAGTTTGTTCAGTTCCCCTTGCTAATTGGGGAGACCGCAAACAATAGGTCATGTAATATCCTGTGACATAAGACTGCTCAAACTTTTGCGCGTGTAGTATTTCTGTGCACAACTCTCCAACAGCCGTGTCAAAACTCTTCCTTT
>WLWD01002549.1_pt1 | contig 43890 bp, 19 predicted proteins | sample 6712731 | NCBI WGS metagenome assembly WLWD01 (sample SAMN12718690, study PRJNA576275) | sponge metagenome | isolation source: marine sponge | host: Mycale hentscheli | place: New Zealand: South Island, Marlborough, Capsize Point | collected 2014-11-01 | reverse complement strand
AAAAAAATAAAATTAATAAAACGCTAGGATAAAAATAAAATTGTAAATATTGTTTCAGATTTATTGAGAAAGAATTTTGGTAGGTCAGTAGCAATAGCCCAAAAAGAAAATATATAATTAAGAAAAATTAATGCATCTCTAATGGCATAGCCTAAGGAGATCTCAACAAAATATTCATCAGCTGATTGAAGGGGCTGAAAAAACAACAACAACAACAACTCAGTTTCGTCTTTAGATCATAGTACCTTGGATCATACCATATTAATGTTCAATATTTCTTCTAATTTTATATACATAGTCATATAGTAGTAAATAGAGTCTTACTCTATATGATATTTCTATAGCAAAAAAAAAATCATTTAAGAACAATGAAATAGTTTACCATTAGGGACATTGTAGTTAATAACCTGAAAACGAAGACAACTGGTAAAGATTTTTTCTTTTTCTGAAGAAAATGGCTTACTTTTTTGAGATGGATGGATGCATCAGAAATCTCTGAATTTATCAGATCACTTCCAGTGAGTGCTTCTACTATCTCTGGGAATAAACTCTTGAAAGATTTTTTATACTTTTCTGACAGCGAGTGATTCATTCTTCTACAAAACCTGTTATTACTGATGTTTTGCGAATGTCGCGCCAGTCAATCGATGCAACCCTTTTACTTGTGACGACTACAGTAGCCCGTGAGTTTTGCGCGTGCCCAGTCATTTAGCTAGTCAAGAAGACGCGCGGTATTTTTAAACAAAACAAAACAAAAACAAAACCCTCGGAATATTCGTTGTTGATTGGAATAAAATAAAATAAAACAAAGCAGCAAAGAGTAAAACCAAAACAAGAGACAAAGATCAAGAATACCAGCAATAAAATAACTGGCATACTATCTATAATGACATAATGCGCAGTTAATTATTAGAATATAAGGATAAAAAATTAAAACAACAATATTATTCTGCTGGGAAGAATACCAAGGTTTTTATTGTTGTTGTTTAAATGACCTAGTTAATTTAATTTATAGCTAACTGGATGCTTAATCAGCTATAACTTCCAGAGCATGGCCAGGTATTCTTTAAAAAATTCACTAATAGCTAAATGTGAAAATAAAAAATGTTGGTCTACATTTACAAGATAGCTAAATGTGAAAATTTGAAATTTAGGTCTACTGTGTTTGTATTTACAAGATAGCTTTCATTATCTGATAGTAGCTGTATCTAATCTCAATAATGTTCTCATAAATCTGTATAGCTAGTTACCTATAATTTACCAGAAGAAATTTTATTCATCAGTAGCTGTACCTGAAATTGCAGTTCTTGAGGTAATACTTGGTCTTCCTGTCATAGCATGTCCTCAAAAATTTTTTTTTAAAGCTGGCCATTAAATAAGACTCTTTTTTTTCTTTACACAAGTGGTGCTGCCTGCATGAAATGCAATCAACGAATAAATCTTTATATTGTTTCTGAATATTTTTTTTAGTATTCTACCATCACATTATTAGAGGTAGCTTTAAGCAACACATCTAATGATATCTATGGTCACAATACTTATCAATTTGATATAGGAAATAATGTGATGTAACATTGAGTTACGCAAGAAAGGCTTAGTCATTTTAGTGAGCAAACAGATTAATTGCAGAATAAAGGTTTTTGAGATAATTTCAGTCACAATTACAACAGCTAGCTAGGCAAGCTGCACACATTGTAAATTAAAAATGGCCTTGAGGTAGTATTTGTTTTGGATATGTGTGAGTAATGCCACTATGTAGCCGCTTTCAGTTTGAGCATAATATCATTGCCTAGTTAGGAAATTGAATCACTTCAGAAAGGTGCCATGGGTGTGTGTATGTGCAGGTGCAGGCATAATAGTTTGTCAGATGTTATTATGGCTGTATCGCAAATAAAACACTAACATTATTATGAACAATTTGTAGCTAACTCATTTAAGGTGAATAAATCGAGTTTTTTAAGTTATGAATGATGAAATAGAAAAAAGAACAAAAAAATAAAGCCACAATCAATACAACAACAACAAACAGAGAATGTATCTCCATGATGTCAAAAAGAAAATATATGAGTAGCTATAATATGTAGATCCGTACTAAATGAGTATAGTTTCATTGCATGAAAGCTACTACACTGCCTGAAATATGTGTGTTCATAGACTAACTTAACAATATCCTGTATTTGTCAATAAACCTTTTCAAGCACAGTTCAACTTCAACTCTGGTAATTTTGAGTAAGACATGTTATAATAAAAGAGTGATCATAATTTTAATACAATTTCCATATTTCAATATATAAACGAGCTCGGAGTATACTTTGAATGCTATAGGCAGTGCTGCAGTGGCTATATAAACTACTCGGTGAATCATGTGATCCAGTGAAAGCCATTACTATAGTAGACATAGCTAATTAAGTTAAGATACTCCTCCTGTCATAGGTGATAAATTGGCCTAAACGTAGAATGTTGTTGTAAGGGAATGCTAGGGGGAATTGCCAGAAACACGATACCCTGGGTACAGCCCATGATTTTGATCTCACTGTAATGATTATGCTTCATGTGCACAGATGTCTCACACTCCACACGACATATATGGTGTTGTGACAAATCTGAACATTTGTAAATGCACCAATAGGATGGAAGTCACTCATTCATGTTCATTAGTCATTATCTTCCCCTGCATACCAACTATTTCTCACTAGCATACCTACCTACCACCAATCATGAACAAATATGACAAAAGCTACTTCGTGGTGATAGATGGAGAAAACATGATAGTCATCTCTACTAGAGATTGTAGTAGATAATAATCCACTAGCAACTGGTGGAGTAGTAAGTAGTAATTAGTACTTCCTACAAACTGAACTTTATCAGTCAAAAATCCCCTAAACAGCAGGTATGCCAAAATTACAAGCGAGTTATTGAGAAAAGCGGAAGCACTATTTGTATTTTTAGTGCTGACTACTAGCTGATTACTAGCTCTCACGAATAAATACAACCACTCCTGCTGCTGGAGACCAGAAACCTACTTGCGTTGCGTGGGCTGCGGTAATTACCCTCGGCACTTATCCGGTCAAAACAACTGGACGGGCGTGTCCGGCTGTAGCCCTATAAAATTGATTCCCACAACAAGGGTTTCATTTTAAGCTAAAAAATATAGCAATGGCTTGTGAATTTAATCAAGCTGAGGAGTACAGCAAGGTGAACAAGAGACAGACTGAAGATGGCTTAGAGCTTATCGGGAGGCTAAATCCCCAGCCTGGGCAGAAGGTTTTAGACTTGGGTTGTGGTACGGGTAACATCACTAAGGTTCTTGCTGAACGTGTCAACCCGGGAACTGTGCTCGGGATCGACGTGGACCCCAGTAGGGTAGAGATTGCCAAGGAGCGGTGTGCTGCAGCTAATTTGGATTACGCCCTGGGAGGAACTGACAAGATCCCTGGCGAGGACTACGACTTGATCTTTTGTAACTACGTACTGCACTGGGTTACAGACAACGCTAACGTCTTCGGACCCATTGCTTCAAAATTAAAACCAGGCGGCAGGTTTGCCTTCATTTTGCTGGATGTGATCACCCAACAAATGATAGATGAGCACTTAGGATGGGCCACTGAGCAGTTCAAGCAAGGCTTCCTGTGTCGGCTCAAGGGACTTAGCATAAGTGATGTTGAAAAGTTGGCTGCAGAGAATGGCTTTGAAGTGGAAGATATCCGTCCTGGTGCGTATGCCCTTGAGTTTGATAATGTAGAGGAGTATATGGAAGGCTACTTGGTGCATGGAGGCCTGAGCAGGAAAATGTTTGATGAGAATAAGATCAGGGAGTTCTATGGCTCAGAGAAGGTCAAGATGAACTTGAGAACCACTGTAGCCATTCTACGAAAGAAATAGAGACGAACCACTCTTAGCTATTATTTTATATATGTGTATTATGAAGACTAACATTAAGTGCTAGTACCATTGTTTTAATTTGAACAAATGATAACAAATTGCTTGAAATCTAGGTAAGCAAATACATGGGAGCAAGGAATTTTAATGATATTCATAGCAGCATTAAAGTAATTCATAGTAGTAGGGATTGAAATAGGTGGTCAATTTAATGTACAAAACTCCACACATAGTATTACTTTCTCCAACAACTTTACTCATGAAGCCAGGAGTCTGTACAAAAAGGAAGTCTATTAATGAGTGACTAATTATGAAAAGGCCCTAGTTATTGTTATCACTTGCATAGTGTTATTTAAAATGAAGCCAAACACACTGCTTGTGGTGTCAGAAAAATACCCAAACACCACATTCAAGGACTGTTAGGGTTCAGCATGGTTGCCATTATAATTAAGTCTCAAGGCCAATATAAATAAAATGACAGTATATTGTGAATAACAATGACTAGCCTACATCTGGCACAACATTCTTAGCTACCTCAGCCATGATCTAGTTATAGCTAGTTTCTTGATTACATGTTTTTAACACAGTTGATTGTGGGTTGTAAGTCCACAAGCAAGGAGTTTAACCGAAGGACCACTCTGACTGAGACTGGCAGGCAGCCAAGTAGTTGACTGTCTGCCCTAGACTAGCTAAGCTAGCTTACAGTATCATTAGACTCTCTTTCAGCTAGTAAAGCAGAATACAGAATGTTCAAACATTAGAATACTGACAATGCCAACTGGGAAATGTGGTCCCAGGCCATGCATACAAGTACTGAGCATGCACAGGAAGTGGTACATAAATGGAGCAATGAATACAATTAAATGAGCAATGGCAACAAGCTGCACAAGCAACAAATGAACACCAAAACAGACAAACAAACAATTGAATATTAGTTAGCGGTTGTTTGGGAGACCCAAACATACTGGGGGGGGCGGGGAGTTCATTCTCCATCCTGTTGTGATTCTTCTAATTGCAGGGGTACCAACATATGGATTGGCCTTCTATATGTCTTTCCATTACATAGCACATCAACAGTCCTCACTAGCTTGTCGTTTCCCGGAAATACCCTAATGATCTTCCCAAGAGGCCATCTGGAGCTATTGAGCAGAGTTTGGTCTTTTACCAAAACAAGTTCACCAATCTTGATGTTTTCTTTCATGGTCTTCCACTTCGACCTGGCTTGCAGAGATTGAATATAGCATCCTCTCCAAGAGTGTGCAAAGTCTTGTTGGAGCCTCTGGACCAGTCTCCATCTTGTCAATGTAGACATCTTAGCTTGACTAGCAGGCTTTGAAGGTGGTGCCTTCATAGGTCTGAATATCATAAAGTGGCCAGGTGTCAGCACTAGGCCATGTTCAGTCTCTACACTGTCTGCAGGCACTAGAGGTCTGCTATTCAGCACAGCTTCCACTTCTGACAGCACAGCTGTCAACTCGTCATACCTCAATGCATGAGGGGCCACCAACTTCCTCAGCTGATTCTTGGCAGCCTTGACACCAGCCTCCCAGAGACCTCCAAAGTGAGGTGCTCTGGGTGGGTTGAAGTGCCACAGCACATCCTGCTCAGCACACAAGCCTGGAGCAACCTGCTCGGCACAAGTTAGTAACTTCTTGATCTCGTCCAGCTCAGCCTTTGCTCCCAAAAAGTTGGAGCCATTGTCTGAGAATACTTCCGATGGTGTCCCCCTCCTGTTACAGAAGGTCCTGAATGTAGTAGCAAATGCTTCTGTAGTCAGTTCCCTGCACACCTCTAAGTGCACAGCTTTTGTTGCCATGCACACAAAGATGCACAGGTAAACTTTGTAGTGGACGGGCTTCCTTGTCGATCCCTCCCTGAGTGTTAGAGGTCCAGCAAAGTCTAGTCCAGTTCTTTCAAATGGCTTTGCCTCAGATGTTCTTGAAGGTGGCAAAATCCCTAGCTGCTGCTGGAGTGGCTTGGCATAAGCTTGCTGACACCTTAGGCACTTCCTTGACACCTTCTTGAGAAATGCTTTTAATCCGGTAATGTAGTGGTTGTGACCAATTATGGACAGCATTGCAGCAACTCCTGGATGACCCAAACTCTGATGCTTCGACTCTACCATCAGCCTTGTCACTAAACACTTCAGTGACAGTGGGATCAACTTCCTAGGCTGATTATCCGGGCCTTCGCCTACTCTTCCTGTCACTTGCAGGGCGTGGTCAGCACTCATGCTGACACACAGGCCGGCCAGAGTGTGCTTGACAGGCAGAGGTTTATTGTGTCTGAGGCACTGATAGATGGTTGCGAATGCTTCCTTTATCTGATGAACAATCAAGCAGTTCTTGGCATATTGAAGTTCGCAAGAAGTGAGATGCTGCTCTACAGGTTTATTTCCTCTGCAGCTGTTGATGAATCTCCACAACCAGGCAGTAATCCTAACCAATTTGGAGTAAGTTGAGTATCTTGTCCAAAATGACCAAATAGGAGTGTTGGATGACGTGGTGGTTGCAGCCATAAGACAGGTAGCCTTCAGCTCTGGCAATGACCGCAGCAGAGAGTCCCTCACACCGACATCAGATGGCCACTCTGTCTCAGGTAGAAGCAGCCAAGGTGGCCCATGCCACCACAAGGATGAATCAAACAACAGCTTGGCTGTAGTACCTCTGCTGGCAAGGTCAGCAGGGTTAACTTCTGTTGGAACATGCTTCCAGCTCACATCAGGAAGTGTCTCCAGAATCAATGCCACCCGGTTGGCTACAAAAGTCTTTAGCTTGTGCACGGGTTGTTGCAACCAGGCCAAAACAATTGCTGAGTCAGTCCAGGCTACCACTGCTTTCATGGGCAACTGAAACACTTCACACACATGTGCTAATAGCTGAGCCAGCAACTTGGCAGCTTCCAATTCTAGCTGCGGGATAGTTCTCTTCTTCAGAGGGGCAACTCTTGCTTTGGAGAAGATCAACTTAGAATTAACACTTCCATCACTGAGGTGCTGCACCAAATAGATGGCTGCACCATAGGCTTGTTCACTTGCATCACTAAAGCCATGTAACTTGGCATCACTCGTGCTGGCCAAACTGCTACCAACACATCTGGCAATTGGGTGGGTCTGCACACGAGGCAGTTCACTGTACCAGTGTTGCCACTTGCACAACAAATCATCAGGCACAGGCTGATCCCATGACACCTTCTGAATCCACAGATGTTGCAACAAGATCTTAGCACTTATTGTGTAAGGTGAGACCAGGCCCAAAACATCAAACACTTGTGCAATCACTTTAGCCACCCACCTCTTTGTGATCACTGGTGTCTCTATAGGAGCTGGCACAGCAATGTAGAGGTTGTCTTGCTTTGGGTCCCAAACAATGCCCAGGGTTTTCAACGATTGGTGCTCACAAGTCTGCTCAGTCTCAAGTATTTCTTCAGGAATTGATTGGATGAGTTCACTGCTGTTGGATCTCCACTTTCTTAACAGGAATCCAGCTTTCTTCAGCATCTCACAGAGTTTTACTCTTCTGTCAACAGCTTCCTCCACAGTTCCACATCCTGACAGGAAGTCGTCAACATAAAAGTCTTGCTTGACTGCCCTTGCTGCCTCAGGATAAACGTCCTGGTGCTTTGTGGCATGATGCTGCAGCACAGAGGTGGCAACAAAGGGGGATGGCCTGACACCGAAGGTGAGCCTCTTCATCCTACACTGGACCAACTGTCCTGAAGGAACTCTGACAATCAAGCTATGAAAGTCTTGATCTTCTGGTATCAGTTTCACCTCACGATACATCTTTGAGATGTCAGCTGTGTAAACGACTGAGTGGACTCTGAATCTCATGAGAATGTCCATTATCAACGGATAGAGATTGGGTCCGGTGAGGTAAAGGTCGTTGAGGCAATTGCCATTAGATGTCCTGGCTGAGGCATCAAAGACAGGCCTGACTTTTGTTGTGGTGGATGTCTCCTTTACTACTCCTTTAACAGGCAGAAAGTATTTGGCCTTGGTCTGCTGCTCCTCAGGAGTAACTTCTGCATGGCCCAACTCCACATAGCCGTACATTTCTGCGTTGAAATCCTCCAGTCTGCCAACTGCCTGCATCCTCCTTTCATTGGACAGAAGTCTGCTGACAGCCATCTGCTTGCTCCTGCCTAACTCAGGAGGGTTCTCGACCTTTGGTAAAGCTGCAGAGTAGTGGCCATCAGGGTGCTGGTGAACAGATTGGTTGAATTGATCAACAGCTGATTGCTCCTCAGGAGTCATCTGATTAGTTTGTGGTACTTGATCCAGCTCATAGAGCTTGTTGAAAGCTTGATTGAGTTCAACATCCTCCAACACTTCTACTTTCAGTGTGGTCATCTTGACACTGTCTGGTAAAGGACCTGCCACTGTCCAGCCAAAGACTGTACTGACTGTGGTCAGTCTGGCATCCACATCAAATTTCCGGCCAGCTTCCGTCCAGAACAGAGGTAGGTCTGAAGTGCCAATAATTAAGTCAATCTGTCCTCCAAAATCTGGGTCTGCCAACTCCAACCCTTGCAGCAGATGGTGAGATGCAATGGCAGCTGGGTCTTGAGGAGGCATGGATGTGGGCAGGTCGGCAGCAATTGCTACAGTGATTGGTATGTCCCATGCTGAAGGCTGGACTGTTGATATATGCACTGTGGTCTTGTGCTTGACACGTCTCTCAGAAACAATGCCTTGCATCTTGAGTTCCACTGACTCACGTGGTGGCTTGAGGTAAGAAGCGATCCTCTCTGTAATAATTGAGTGGGAGGAGCAATTGTCCAACGCAGCTCTTACCGTTAGCCTTCTGCCATTATGTTGAACAGACACAATGGCAGTGTTGATGAAGCCACACTTCATCTTAGATGCTTGTGGTGCTTCTTGTTTATTCTCTGGAGCACTGGTCACCAACATTGTTGCAGATGTCTTTTTCTCCTCTTCTTCCTTGTGTAGCAAGGTATTGTGCTTCCCTTTGCACACATGGCATGAATAGACAGATGCACAACTGGCCACTGTATGGCTCTGATGTAAACAGTTGGCACAGTACTTGTTCTTTCTCACAATGTTCCAACGTTGCTGTACATTCAAGTCTCGGAAAGCTTGGCATTTATGCAGAGGGTGGTTGCTTCCCTTGCACACAGCACAACACAACTTGTTGCTGCTATTGTTGCTGTTGTTGGTTGTGTTGTGGTTGGCAGGTGAGGACTTGGGGCTGTCACTTTTCTTAGATGAATCTTGCTGACGTTCCTGTTGCTGCTTCATCAGAGGCTTGAACACTGGGGATGCAGCAGACAAACTCTTCCTCTTCCTGCTCAGGTTTCTTGATAGAGGTTCCACAAATTTCACAAGTGTGTCTAGACCAGGTAGGGTTTCAACATCTCCCACATGCCTGATCCATTCTTTTTCGAGCTCTTGATCGAAATCTCTTGCCACTAAGGCCACAGCAAATTGTTCTATGGTCTTGCCACCAATTTTGTTCATAGCATTCAACACAAGCTGGGTTCTGTCAAGAATCTGATACATTGATTCCTGACTGTAATCGTATCTGCTTCTGGTGACTAGTTCTTCAACCAGTGCAGGGTAGACAGCAGCAGCTCTTCCAAAACGTGCCTTCAACTGCTTCATGGCTTCATCAAAACCAGATGGAGAATATCTTTCCACTAGTTTCTTTGCTTCTCTATCTTCCATTGCTTTGGAAAGGATATTGCAAAGGTCACCGTCACTGTATGCCTCCTTGTGGATATCCAGCAGTGCAGTAAATCTTGTATGAAAGGTGTGGAAATCCTTAAGTTCCCCAGAAAAAGTAGGTGGTTCCAATTTGTAAGGTGCTACCTTTTCGGCACAGCAGGTGTTGAGGTTGCAGCAGGTGCTGATGCAGGTGGTGCTTTGTACAATGCACTCTTGACCTTTGCCAGTTCTGTCTTGGCCTTGCTCAGCAGTGGACTGAAGAATTCATGTTCCTTGTAAGGTGCGAGTTCACTAGCCAATTTTTCCAGTCCACTCTCTATCTGGTGTCCACAAGCACTGAACTCTGCTGCAGCAGGGGAGCTGTCAGCAAGCCAGGTTCCAGCACTGTTGATCTGCTGGGTGTAGGTTCTGTACATCTTGACCATGGACACATGCTCTGCAAGTATATCCATGGCCTCATCCCATGGCTCTTCACAAGTACTGTTGGCCTCTACTTCTGCCTGCACTTCATCCTCACTCTTGCCCTCTGCAGTCATTTGCTCCAGAAAGGTGTCCTGTACTTCTTGATGAGCTTGGATTGCCTCCTTGGCAGCTTGTATCTTGGGTTGGAGCTCATTGAACTTGATGGCTGAGATGTCCTCACTCAGGAGCTTCTCAGCATGCCTGATGGCTTTGGTAGCCTTGGTCCTAGCTGTGGACCTCTTTGTCTTCAGCCTTGGTAACTCAGACATAGTCTTGGTTAGGTGACACAGCAACAAACAGTTGACTGGTATAAGATCGACAGATGATTGGATTGACTAACAGTCACTAGGTAAAGGTCGTCTGGACAGCAGGTCACAAGTTCCCTACGTATAGAAGTTGAGCAGTAGGCTCGAAAGTAAAAGTGTGGAGCAGCAAGCTCGAATGTGGTTACGAGTTCCTCCCAATAGTGTAGTCACCGTTGATGAAGGTGGAACTCAGGTAGCAGCCAACAAAACAGTCAGCCAACTAGCAAACGGCTAGTCTACCAAGCAACCTAATTAACTAGCTAAAGAGATAGTCACTCCGACAGCTTAAAAGAGCTTCAAATCGCTGGCTCTTCTTGCCTTCACCTTAACAGGATCCGGCTCGAAGGACCAATGATTGTGGGTTGTAAGTCCACAAGCAAGGAGTTTAACCGAAGGACCACTCTGACTGAGACTGGCAGGCAGCCAAGTAGTTGACTGTCTGCCCTAGACTAGCTAAGCTAGCTTACAGTATCATTAGACTCTCTTTCAGCTAGTAAAGCAGAATACAGAATGTTCAAACATTAGAATACTGACAATGCCAACTGGGAAATGTGGTCCCAGGCCATGCATACAAGTACTGAGCATGCACAGGAAGTGGTACATAAATGGAGCAATGAATACAATTAAATGAGCAATGGCAACAAGCTGCACAAGCAACAAATGAACACCAAAACAGACAAACAAACAATTGAATATTAGTTAGCGGTTGTTTGGGAGACCCAAACAACAGTATTGGTGTGAAACTCTATGGATTATGTTTGTTTTCCACTCTCTCCCTGTAGCTATAGTGATTCCTTCATATCTTTTAGTTTGAGCATCTTTATAGGGTTATGTTTAAGGTTGCAGTATTTTAGTGTTACATATTGGCTTCACAATTTTTAATTTTAATCACAAAAATATATAGCTAGCCTGGTTTGACATGTAATTATGATTCACTTGATAATCCAAAGCTCTGATAAAATTTTTTGAAAATCTTACTTGCACTATAACTACTACAGAAAGTGTCTCCTCAGATTAAAAACATATTTCACCACAAATATACAACCTTCTACTACGTTTAATTGTGCGAACCTGTGTTAGCAACATTAGCTAATTATACAAAGTTCAATGACTAAAGTCTGTTTAATGTGCTTTGATTTTTCCTGTAAGTATACCAGTCAAATGATAGCCTAGGGGCAAACCTTATGTAGCATTATTATTGTTATTAATTATTATTGTTCTCTTTTAATTTTATACACTGTGTGCAAAAAATATAATATAGCAGCAGAATTATCTGAATCCTGTAAATGCCATCATCTATTCTTTACATATTTTAGAATAAAATATAAGCATTCTTAATATATTATCCACTAACTTCTCAGATTTTATTGATTTATTATATTTGGGATCACATGCATACACTGTAGTGGCAAATCTTAGTAGTACTATATAGTTTGATCTATAATGAGATAGGAATAGATTGTCATCTTTACTCACACAACAGGTGAGTAATGCTACTAAAAATTGAGTAAATTACTATGTCTTTTGTACGTATCAGCATGTGATCATTTTCTGGCATGTCTCTACAGTACCGTAAAGCATCCATTGTGTATATTAACTTAACTTCTGACTGGCTAACATAATAGCACTGGAATGTAATGAAATTTATGCAAACTTTCCTGTAATGATAATAACCTTGTTTGCCACATAATGCCTTATTGAACTCCACAGTTGAAATTTTTGCAACATAGCTTGCTAATAGTGGGGCTTGCGTGTATGTACTAATGGTTTACCACCTGTAATTTTTTTTACAAAGTTTAAGTGCAGTATGCTGCAGTAATAATATTAGTGTATTTGAATAATAACACATAAAACCACAAGAAAAGAGACACATATTTTGGGAAGTACATTTGGTACAACTTTACCAGGTTAATTTAATTATTAAAACTTCCTGTGTCATTTATAGTGAACTGATTCATATTAACAGTAAGACATAACAAATTAAGATAATGTCATAATATTATTAGTTACTATTTATTTTTATATCTAATGTATAGGTTATAGTGAAGTACATAGCTGATGATATTGCCGTTTAGCACTGTAGTCTGCACTTGGTCTCATATAAACTTAGCTAGCTATAGTTGCCACTGTCCTGGAATGTATAAAACAGTTCTGGATAACTTAAATGAATAGGATGACATACAAACCTCGAAGTGTTATTTTTGATATTTTTCCTACTTAGTACTGAAGGGAGTTGGAGTGGTGAAATTATTTATATAGCTAAGGTGTTGTAAGAACATGGAGCTTTGGGCCTCCCTCGATAATATTTTGACACAATCCACAGAGTAATTTTGCACATGAACACCTTTGAACCACAAAACAAATGCTCTTGAAGCCCATGACCCATACCGAACTGCATACACAGCTGCTATAATACATTTCATGCATTGAAACTAAGTAGGAGTATTACAACCAAATTACACCAAAACTTTGTTTATTTGAATTGCCTGGTACCAATAGACATTTGTTACGAGTTATGTCCAAAACTGAAAGTGCATATAATTCTGATTTGCTTATCATGCAATAGTAATTCTGATAACACTCTGTCGGGTTGGTTAATACGTTTACGTTTTGAAATCTAATAGGAGTAATTATTAGCTTGCTTCCTATTTAGGTACACCCACACACGTTTGGAACAACTTCAATACCCCTGCGAGTGTATGAAATAATTCTTGAAAGGTTAAGTACAACAATTACAAATGTTTAAAGATCTCCTTTATGTAATGAGTTTAACATTGACAGTGTGATTGGTGGATGTGATATTTCTCAAGGATGACATTCATAGCAGAAAGTTGAAGTCTACGCCATTATCAATCAAGCCTGTTGTCTCATGATAAGCAAATATGTAGCTAAATTTCTGAACACATTTAACAACATGCAAAATCAGCTTCATCTGTTATAAACTTTTTTTATCATCAATAAATAATTCATACAACTTATTGATTTTTTCCCTCTTTTATCACAATTTTTTGTTAGTGTCCTTCCATAGTTTTTTACAGCAAAACATTGTTTTTTACAATTTTTTAATAAACTGTCAGGAAGTTCGGAACTAAAAAGCAATATTCATTATTAAGCTCCATTGTCATGAGTGCAAATATTGTAGTATGACTTAATGAAGAGCATTGAGCTGTCTGAATTTCCCTAAACATTGAAAAACCTCACTCTGAGTCAGCATTTGATGCTGGAATAGTTAATAAACCCCTTAATTAAAATTGGGAACCTGGGTTCACCTTTGAATGGAACAATTTTTCCAACTTCCCACCAGCATCTATCAACTTGAGGCTTCTCTGATTCTTCATCTGCTGTGTATTCCATAGGTTTAGGAAGATCAGAAGGTGATAAAACATAGTCCAAACATTCATCCCAAGTTTGTCACGAGAGTCTGAATCAAATATATATGAAGCTGTGGAAAATGTTTTGTTAATGACAAAGCTGTGTCTGGTTTGAGTTTTCCTGGCAGAAATATTTCCTAGTCACATGTCACCAGGCTATTACCAATAGGAAATTTATGCACCATATTCTGTAAAGAATGTTTTCATAAAAAAAGTCTTAAGCTGCAAAAATGGGTTGTGTCATGCTCTTCTTCCATAGTTGCAACAGCACTCCATGTGTTATTCCCTATACCCAAGTTTTCATCTTCCAATTGACCATCAAAACTGAGATGCTTAAATTACCACTGGCAGCTTCTATGTAGTAGTCAATATTATTTGCAGCATATTACATTACCAAACTGTTTCCTTCAGTCTACAGCTGACAAGTATTGTTTTCATAAGATTTCTGGAATACTATTAAAAATGTCCATGTGAAGAAGAAGAAAGGACATAAAGTGAAGAATAGGAAAATTTTTATGGATTTAACTTCTTACCTGCAAGTTTGAGAGTGTTGAAGGTCTGGTTAGGGAAAGATGTTTCTACAAAAAATGCATCGATTGGACAAGCTGTAATTCAGGCAACAAGGCCAAGAGTTGTACTACCACCTCTTCCAACTGAGTTTGGGTGTACAGCTCCATCACCACTTTGAGTTTCATTTTCTGATTGATACACTGCACAAACATTGTTTACATTCCAAATTATTCATCTCAGTTTGTCCAGTATGTGGCACGCAATGCTGACCACAATGTCAGAACCCAGTGATAGAAGTGATACTTTCCATGGCATGGAAATGATCACAATTGTAACTCCAGGATCCAAGAATATCAACCAAATTCTCAGAATCACACTCAAGGATAGAGCTGCTGTGGGAATAGTTCCAGTCTAACCACAAGGAAGAAAAAGTAGGTATGACTGCTGTGATTTTTGAAAAATTACACAACTTCAAAGCTGAAGAACCTTCAGCTTAACTTGATATCCTCGGAAATATTTCTACTTCAGGTACAGGAATGGAAAGGAAGTAGCCTATCTGATAGAATGGGGCTGGGAAAAATGTGAAGGAAGACTAATGCCCGCCTATATGCAGACTGCTGCACTCTGAAGTGTACATGCTGGAAACATAATTTTAAGATCACTCCTGATTGGGAACTGCAGAGGATCTGACAGTCTTTCTTTCGATGAGTAATGTGATGAACTTTCTGATTAAAAAATGTTTTTATCCAATTTTTTCTCCATTTTAGTATAACAAATTTATGATTTAACATCAACAGGTGCTTTGGTCACAATTGAATGGCAGATTTAACTAAAACATGCATTAAAGTTGAGTTCGATTTTTTATGCTTTCCCCTCACAGGATTTCTTAGGACTTTTAGTATGTTAAGAGCACACTATTTCAGTACTAGAGAGTGTTAAAAATGTTAAGGTGAAACCCCTTATTTTCATAAAATGACTGGATTAACAGGAATATGACCACTAGCTATTTTGTATCTTGGTTCAATTGAATTCTATGCAGCAAATATTTACACCTTAATCTTGAAGTTGTCAAGACAAAGCTTGTACTCAACTCATTCTACATGGAGTTAGTCTGAGCAGTATTTCACTTGCTATTTTGTATCTTGGTTCAATTGAATTCTATGCAGCAAATATTTACACCTTAATCTTGAAGTTGTCAAGACAAAGCTTGTACTCAACTCATTCTACATGGAGTTAGTCTGAGCAGTATTTTCTATCAGTGATGAGCCAAGAAAGAACAAGTCAAGCACATGAAAGAAGAGTAAGGAGTCACTTGAGAGAGAGTGGACCCATAGTTTATGACATAAGACTTCAGAAAGGCTCCATCTAGTAATGTGCAGTCATAGACCAGCAGCTATCTCTCTGACTGTAGCAGTTTGTATCAATGTAGTCTAGGCTTATGTGGAATGATTGGAAGAGAAAGATATCAAGTCTAACTGCACAAAACAGTAGTAAGACCTAAAGAGAAGAAAGTGAAAGTGTTAATTCTTTGTAAACATTCAGCCGTGATAACAATCTAGTATTTTGGTTGATTCTGAACATTCTGTCAGTTTTTTTTTCCATATCAAATAGACCAGGGCTATGGTGTTGTAACAGCTGTCACTGCATGTTCAGGAGTGTCATCCTCCTAATTCAGTGCAATGATAAGTGGAGGGGATTCTAACATATTCCAGACAAAGCAGAAAAGTTTAATTTGAGTGGTCTAACTTAAATAACCCTTGCATAATCACCTCCTTTATCATTTACAATTTTATGTATTGAGGTGCTAGTTATTGTTATGAGGGACTTGAATTAACTGGGCACGTCAGCCTATATTGCATAAGTTATCACATAGCTAATGAAATGACAAAAAGTTGTAGTTAAACTAATTACTAACATTCAGCTATTTAGATAGTTATAACAATAGGTAAGGAGTTATACAACAATAGGTAAAGTATGACACAGGCAAGAATTGTAATGGGGGACACATAAAGGAGTAGGTAAGGAATGATACAACATTAAGTGAGGTATGATGGAGGCAGAAGGTAAGACAGGAATTAATTGGCTGTGTTTTCACAACTGAAAATCAAAAGTAAGCAAGATTATACTTAAATGTTCTATGTGAGAGAGCTTGACCCTTATAATCACATGATTCCAGGTAAGGGGGAGGGGGGGGGGTCAGTAAGTAAGGGGTGGGGATTAGCCTAGTAAGAAAGTGCTGAAATGAGATAGAGCCCAAGTGAAAGCGCAGAAAGGGGTCAGCACCCTAGTTAGAAATGGGATGTCCGTTGGCCGCAATCGTAAATCAGAGGTAGTTGTGACATCTGACGCCTCCGGTACTTGGGGCTGTAGGGCCTACTCTAACAGTCAATGGTTCATGCTGTCGTAGTTGAACGTGTTTCGAGAGTGCCACACAACCGTGAAAGAACTGGCCCCCATTGTTGTGGCAGCCATGGTGTGGTGCAATCAGTGGAGGGGAAAGGCAGTGCTCGTGAGATGTGACAACTCAGCAGTGGTGGCTATTATCAGAAGTGGGACATCCAGAAACCTTCAAGCGGCGAACTTAATCAGATGTCGCACTTTCTTGGCAGCATCTTACCAGTTCGAGGTTCAGACAGAACATATTGGGGGGAAACACAATGTATTGGCGGATCCCTGGTTGAGAAATAACCTCATGCTGTTTCGTTCCTTGCATCCACAGGCGGACAGAGAGGCGATCCCAATCCCGGAGGCGGCGCTGGTCCTCATTCTCATAAGATAACTAGATTGGTCAGCCAAGGACTGGATCAGGATGTGGATCTCTTCATGGGTCACACCCTATCGCAGTCAACCAGAAAGTCGTACAATTCCGCACAGAAAAAGTATCTATCATTTGTCATGAAGATAATGTACCACTCCCAGCATGCCAACAATCATTGTGTAAATATGTTACTCATTTAGCTAACGAGAGCCTTGTTCACACATCCATTAAGTGTTATCTGGCTGCTGTACGACATCTCAATTGGTGCTGAGAGGCATAAAGATGGTGCAGGCGTTCAGAAGCAAACTGGCAGCCTGCTAACCAATAACTGTGGAGCTGCTACAGAAGATGAGATGCGTCTGGCTTGACAAGTCAACAGGTCAGGACGAAAAGATGCTGTGGGTGGTGGCCTCGTTATGGTTCTCCAGCTTCCTCAGGTCAGGGAAGATTACCATCCCATCAGACAGAGTCTTCGATGAAACACAGCACATGACGTTTTGGGACGTAGCAGTAGACAGCCTTGCGAGCCCCACCGTACTACAATGAAGAATCGCAGATATATTGTATATTTATTTATATGTTCGGTACGTGTCCCTCTCTTAGTTGTGCGCACGCTGCCCTTTTTACTAAAAATACAGCTTCTTGACCTTTTTTTTTTTTTCCAGCTATCTGGCTGCGAACTAGTGTTCAAAATGTATAAAACCCCAATATTTTAGTATAGATTGTATAGCTAGCTGGGCTTGCTCACTCGCCACTTTGTGCTCTGCACACCACTAGTTGCAGTAGACCCTCACATATCTGGGCCTCATAAAACCGAAAGAGTTAATAAGTAAAGCACACACAGGCAAGTTTACTTTGTATTGTAGCTACCCTGTTCTTATCTCCCCTGATCTGCACTCTGAGGCTGCTTAGTGGGTGGTGGTTGTACTGGTTAGCTAGCTATGACAAAGTTCGCTGCAGCTGATCTATATAGGATTTCACTATTACCAAGAGATACCCAAGCCTGAAGCAAATGATATGGAAATCATTCATTCAACAATAATTAACTGTTGTTCACTTTAATTATGAACACGTAACCAGAAATGTCATTAACCAAATCAGGGCGGTCCCATTCAGGTTCGGATATTAAAGGGTCTTACTGTAGCTATTAAAAACTGAATCTCCTTCACACAAGGCATACATGAAGCAGTTAATATCAATGTTTTCGCTATTTTTGCTTATAGCTGTCAAGTAGTGAAGACTGTGCTGAGATTCAGGCTACACTGGGCATTGATGAAGTGCAGGCTCTTATTTTTGTAACGGGATTTCGAAAGCCTTTGTCGCAAATCAATCACAAACACATAAATGGTATTATTCAGTTATTAATCGACTATTTTTGCATGATGAAAGTGAAGGCTGCTATTGATCAGTATACTGAAGGTTTGCAGGACCTGGGAATTTTGACATGTATTCAGCAGAACCCATCAGAATGGAAGAAGTTTTTCCTGCAGGACAAGATAGAGCTTAGTGCTGGTAAGTACGATATATTATTTACAACTATGTGGTTCACAGTTTCTAAATGTTATAATGAAAATTATGGTTGTGCTGGGTTTGATACAGAGAATTATGGAATTCCCCTTCCCCCCCTAAATTTTTTACATACTAGTAAAAGAATAATGACAAAGAACAGAAATTACAATGTCCGATTTATCAAAAATAATTGTACTTATTTTCGTATTACAAGGCAAGCTAGCATGCTAATTAGGAAAAAGTGATAAGTCATGCAGATTACATTAAAATGTGTTAATTGCTGATAATTGATATTACCTCTGTGAACCTATTAGTTGAGGACAATAGTAACAGCTACCAGGTTGTTGTTTTTAGTGGGTGGGGGCTGCGGTGGCATTTCACCCCCGCTCAGAAGGTTCTTGCTCAACTGAAAATGTTATTTTCCCCATAGATTTTAGGTTTGCCCCTGCAATAAATTTGCTTAAGTCAATACGCCCCCACTGTGACGCAAAGCTAGAAAAATCCCTGGCTACTATTTGAAAATATTGAAGTAATGTACAACATATTTTAATTTAATGAAGATTTATTTACATCAATGTTTCATAGTTCAGGCTATTTTATCTGTGGTCAATCACCACATGCTGAAACATACTTTGATTCATGTTGTTGTTTTTCATGAACACACTTTAGAGCTGCAGGGATTTCATGTTGAAATTATACATGCATTCACACCTATTAAATTTAATACAAAATTCTGGTGCTGGCTCTGAGTCTGTCGTTATGGGTGGCAAAAACTTGCCATGAACTTTCCAGCCTCATTTGGTTAGATCAATGAACTCACAGGCTATGAACATATGCTGCTTGAAGGTTTGTGGTTCTATTTCTATTCTCCATACACTTCACAAGTCTGAAGAGTATCTAAATACACTATATAGAAGAAGGAAATGTTGGCAGCCAGCTCTGTTTGTTTGGAGTAGATTCAGTATCATTCATTATTCCAGAAATGTTGTGTATTCTGCTTTAGGGGAGGGTTTGGCTTGTGATTGAAAATGGGCTGGTAATTAATCTTGCGTGCTCCAGACTCTGTGCCAGTTTATTCTTAGTCTGGCCCGGTGAGACAAGTTTATTCTTAGTGCTGTTATATGCTTGAGTGAATGATTTTTTGAGGCAGAGAGACATTTTTTTTCCAAGTACTGCATTAAGCTCCATTATTCAAATCCTGAAAAGATTTGTATCGTAGTATTTTATATTTTGGCCTAAAAGAGCATAACTCTTTTCCCAGATTATATACTGCAGGCCTAGCCTGCCCGATAATACAAAATGAAGAGGAGCAGTAATATTTTTTTTGTACGTGTAAACAGTACTAATGAAATGTGGTAAAATTCTGCATTCCAGTAGAACGAGATTAGTATGAGCAATTGACCAAACCCTTCAGAGTGGAGTGATTAGGTAAAGGGTGTGGCTTGCGAAACTATGCTTCCATATCTTCATTAACCCTCTCAATGCCGTAACAGCCAACAGGCAGGTAAGAACAGGCCTACGTTTTTTGATTAAAAAACAAACAAAATCAACAAAAATTTAATATTATTGCGTCGTTTATTTTCTATACTTAACAAAAGTATTGCACTTTCTTATAAAAGAAACTAACACCCTATTGGTTATAGCATTTTTTTTAGTTGGTCTGAAAACAGCAATCATGATTTATTTATTTTTTTTTTTTTTTGACTGAGAAATTTCAGGGCGTCAAGTTTTTTCTTTGTTGTTGGCTAACAGGCTTCAAACACTTACAAATACCAAGTATGAAGCCTATAAAGAGTTCAACAGCATTTTTGGAAGCATATGGATAACTTTTTCGTATCAGACATTGCAAGTACTTCACCTTCTTGCTCTTTAAAGTCTCAACTAAAACTGCTGTAAGTTGGGAGTAGTTATTGTTCTGTTTCAGGCTTTTAGAAGCTTTTTTTAGCTTGTAGTAAGGCTATAGCTACTTACTCAAGATGCCTGGCTGGTTTTTTCGTGGTTGTTTGTGGTAGAAATTCCTAAATCAAATTAGAATTCTAAAGACGTCTTAAGTGTTTAATGAAGTCAGCATCGAATGAGTTAAGCAACAAAGTATCGAGAACAGTGTTAAATTATTTTTGATGGGTAGGGCAATCCAATAAAGATTATGAGCATCAAGGGCAAGCCAAGAAGACTTTTATTTAACCTCATGTCAGCGTCATGACAAATATTACTGATGCATTAGTCTCCTTATGTATCATTGAAAAAAAGAATTTCTCAAATGTTTTCTTCTTGACTGAAACCAAAAAATTGAAAAATTTTGAGATACTTTGCCATATTTAAGGTATAGCATATATTTGTCGGCAATTAACACATTTGTGACCCTCTAAAGAAAAATAGTGCCCATTATGAGCGCCAAATTAAACTTATTTTTTATATTTACAAAATTGTCGGCATCCACATAAAAGCTGTCCAAGTTTTATTATCATACCTTTGGTTTCCCGGTATAATAGACCTACCTATTCCCTTTGGTAAGACTATTTAATACATTTTTTAGAATTCACTTGATTTTCCCCCCGACACTGTGTGCATACATGCGTGCTTGTGTATGTGTGTGCGTGTGTGTAATAGTTTATCTGAAGGATATGTTTAAATGTGAGTTTTCGGAGGAGGGAAATAATAGACTGCCATTGGAAAAGCAAACATATATACACTTCGCTGATTTTTTGGATGAATGTGAAAGTAAGTTAAATCATACAACAGCTTAATTCCCATGCTAATTCTGTGGTTATGTTAAATGAGGTATGTCATACATATCTAGTGTATGCCGGTAAAAAGAATAGTGGCGATACATGCTGTACCAGTGTGAGTACATAATATATGACTTTATGATACTAAGTAAACTTGTGATTTCTATTAAATTGTTACCACCATTATTGGCTTCATTCTATTGAGTTTGGTAGTGGTTGCTACAGGCAACCAAGAGCCTGTAATTATGCACATTTATTGATTCCTTACTTTAATTGATTTTCATGCAATTTAAGGATGAGGTCTTACTTAATACTACAAATTCTATGCTCACCTGTCTTAAAACTAGATAGAAACTTAATCGCATCCAAGTTGAAAAGAGGACAGGGCATATGAAAAACTTAATCATCATTGGAAATTAAACCCAGGACCCCTGGCTTTAGCCACCAGTGCTCTGACCATTGAGCTACGACAACCAACGACTTACAAGCCTCACACATTTTCAAATACTTGGGCTTTTTCTTTTTTCACCCTGGATGTGATTGACTTTCTATCTAATTTCATGACGGATGAGCATAGAATTTATAGTAGTATTGATAAGCCCCTTTAATCCACTGGTTATGGCTCCTCCCTGGAGGATTAGGTGTTTTTGGTCGAATATGTGTTCTGACGGCACATACCCGATGGCTGTTGAGTAGGAGATTGCAGCATTGCAGTACAACTTGTCAGTATGAAGGTCCAATGCGTGAGGCTTAGAAGTCTTTGGTGGTCATAGCTCAGTGGTCAGAGCACTGGTGGCTAAAGCCAGTAGTCCTGGGTTTGACTCCCGTCGATGACCAAGTTTTTCACACACTGTTTCGCTCTGGATGTGATTAAGTTTCTATAGATCTTACTTAGTGTGCATGGCATTGTTAACACTGTTTTAGCAATAAAAATTGATAATTATCTAATGCTACAAGCATCATGGTATATTTCTCAGCCAAGATGATGCTGCATTCATCCTTGTTGTGTAAACCATCAAAATATTTGTGTCATACCAAGTTTGTTTGGAATTTGATGCATATTTATAAAATTGGGCAATTTCACGGCATAGCTTTACCTTTCTATGTAAAGTCGGACAGTCTGGTAAGGAATTTCAGTGCGTATACAAATCAGTCTATTAAGCTGCCAGCATTAGTAAAGTTAGTTGCATTAGCTTTATTTGTATGGTTGCCATGATTTTGCAGTTGATTTCCCTTTTGGCAATTACTATGGGCGCATGAAAAACATGGGACCATGTCCATAGCCCTCCATCAAATTTATTTCCAATTCTTAGTGGTCAGCATCCAGATATTGTGCTCTTCCAGTTGTATCGCCATAGGTTAAGCCGTTCCCAGTAAAATATTCTACCTAATCGTTCTCCCATAGGCTTGCTTATTAATACATTTTTAATTTGATGAATCTCTTTTAGCTGGACACATTGTGCAGATTTTTCTGTACGTCATCACATTATTTGATGACACTGTATCACTCATCTATTGAAATTGACACTTGGGGTATATATTTCTTCTCCACACTCTCACCTTCCTCTTATTCCTTGTAGGTGGAGCATTACAATGTAAGCTGAGGGACGTGTTGATTTTTCTTTCTGGAGCGGAACAAATACCAGTTCTCAAGCAGCCGACCATTATTTTTCAAGAGGCAATTTTAGCAACAACTTCTACTTATGACCTTCAGTTACGTCTTCCTACCATGCATGGAAATAATTATGATGAATTTAAAGAATCATTGATTTTATCAATAGTTTGTAACGATGGTTTTGGAATGGTGTGTCTTTTTCTTGAATATTTTTGAATAATATTTTTGTGAGCAGGAATTCCTGCGATTTACATTCCTTCAATTAGTAACTTGTAGCAAAACAAAATGAACTATTCAGTATTGTTAACTTCGTAGACAACTGGCATCAATTCCAGGGGGTAAAGGGTCATATTTGATAGAGAGGTATCCTGGCCACAACTGTGTCTTACCTTGCTGCTTACATTCCATCAACATTCAGTTGTTACGTGCTATGAGGAACACTGAAGTTTAATAAAATTGTTGTATTGCTGAATCACTGGAATTATGAGTAGTAGAATGGGATAGGCAGTAATAAACATTACTCGGGCAATTGCTATGAACTAACCACTGAAATGCAATGTTAACTTCATAAACTATTGGGGGAGATTGGGCCCACTAAGGAGGGTAGTTGTTTTGTTGTCACTACTGCTGATTGCAAAGCAGTAAGATATCTCTGAGAAGAATCTTGAGAGATTCCTCTCCTATTATGATTAACTAGAACTTGTCTTTTGGTAAACTTGCACGCAATTATTACTTTCGGCATGAACTGTGACATTAAAATTCCATGGTAAAGAACATGACACACAAGGTAATTTGGTAACTACAGGGAGGACATGCAGAAAGGTATAGGTGATGAATGCTAATTCACAAACCTAGACAAGTGAATGCTTACTTTTGGTAACTGATTGTGGTGAATACTATAGAATCCTGAAACCTACGAGTGTTATCCAATAAAAAAATATTGGCTTTATTGTGAAAAGGTTATGGCAATTGCTAGAGAGCTAAATGGGTAAACATTTATAAGAATCCAAAGATCATCACTGGTGGCAGGACTAGTACTACAGAGGTGGATCAAATGAGGCTACACAAGGGTGGCACTGGCCACCCTAATTTAGCACCTATGTTAAACTATTACTTATCAATAATATTCTACTAGCTTTGTTTCACAATTATAATTATGTCTAATTTAAATGTCCCTTCCAAAGATCATCACTGGTGGCAGGACTAGTACTACAGAGGTGGATCAAATGAGGCTACACAAGGGTGGCACTGGCCACCCTAATTTAGCACCTATGTTAAACTATTACTTATCAATAATATTCTACTAGCTTTGTTTCACAATTATAATTATGTCTTCCCCCCCCCCCATTTACAAGCTTTCCCCCCCCCCCCCCCCCCCCAATTTACAAGCTTTTTTTCCCCCCCAGCTCTTTCAAAACAATAGGTAAAGGGTTTTATGATCACTGATTCGATTCCAATTGTGCAAAACAATCCATACCAGAACGAAAAGAGTCGATCACCGTACCTGAGAGATCATGAATTTTGTCCAGGGTTGTACTTAATAATTGACCAGCAGGAATTTTTCAACCTGGGGAATTGACCATCAGGAATTTTCAAGAGCAGGAATTGACCAGCAGGAATTTTCAAGAGCAGGAATTGACCTGCAGGAATTTTCAAGAGCAGGAATTGACCATCAGGAATTTTCAAGAGCAGGAATTGACCAGCAGGAATTTTCAAGAGCAGGAATTGACCAGCAGGAATTTTCAAGAGCAGGAATTGACCAGCAGGAATTTTCAAGAGCAGGAATTGACCTGCAGGAATTTTCTACCGGAGTCACAGTAAATACTGTCGCCCGAAATTCTGTCGCGGCGACGAAATTTCCTTAGGAAATAGTGTCGCTTCGAAAAGTCAGCGACATTTTTTCCTAGGAAATTTTGCCGCCACTAGGAAATTCTGTCGCTCTTATAATCTGTAGCAAGGTATGAATACTGGGCATGAAAACCTAGCAGGTAACTAATGGTTTCAATGGAATATAGCTTATCTGCCAATGTCTAGGAGCTCTTGACAAAGTTGGCTATAGCTATTCTAGCAAATCTCTCATTATTTTTAGCTACTATTTAGGATCTGACCAGGCCTTATCTATGCCTAACACACTCCCCACCAGCATTTCATACAGGATTTTCTGGGAGATGGGGAAAAACCCAAAATTAAAACTACACTGAATAGCTTGTGTGATTCCTAAGAACATTTTTTAACTTTAACAGAATTTTATCAGAGGAACAACAAAAAACTTTATCAAGACAGTCTCAGTTGAAATTGAGTAATTGGAGAAGGGAATAATTTTTTCTGGGGGAGGAAAGTTTTTCTGGAGGGGGAAAATTACAAGGCATCCCCCCCACTCTATATGAAACCCTGCCCATTATATATGCTGAGATTCATGTCCTGCAATATTCTAATATAAAAAGACAACTCGTGACCATTAGGCATTGCAATAAATGAATGGCTCAAGCTCCTCTCTTTGAGGAGTTGTCTAGCCAAGAAATCTAGTGAATAATTATTTCTACAGTAGCCACAATGCAGTAGGCAAGTGCTTTGGCCCTCTTGGGCTGTGTTGCCATGCTCGTTAATTTTTATGGTCTGGTTAATTTATTCATTTATTTTGCTAGTTACTTTATATATCACCCAATTATTGTACCAACTTTGATTTAATTATAAATCCTCTATTTAATGCATTTTTTACAATGCATTTATACAAAAAAGTATGATAACATCAATACACGAATCATTAAAAAAAAAGTTTACTGACACACTTGACAACACCACGTAGTGTCCAATTCCTTTAATTGTTCATCAGTTCATGGCAGCATGATGAAACCATTTGAAGCAACTGCTGCAATCAATCATTGGAACATCCTTAAGTTCAGGCATTCTGCAATAGCAGTGTACTGCAATGTCATCAGTTGAACTCTGGATGTTGTTTTTAATCAATGTTGCTATGTTCTCTGGAAATGGGAGTAATTTTCTCCCAGAAAAGCATTTATATAAATGCTCCCTCATCTTTGCTTGATCAAAATTACACTGACTCGGATCCTTACCGTATGCGACTGCTGTAGCAAAAGCAATTGCAAATAGGCCACAGTCACAGTTGCCAACCTGTACATCAAGTAATAACAACAATAGAAATATATATATATACTTTTTAAAAAAAGCACATTATAGCTTACCTTAAGTCTATATGTTCCTTTTCCTTTAGCTTTATGAATCATGTACGGTCCTGTCCAGTTTGGTTCCAGCTTGATCCCTTTCTGGATAGCTTTTTACTATTTTTTAAAAGGACTAGTGCATCGACCTCAAAACAACAAGCCAAAATCAGTGATTAAAAAACCAGCATAAAAATTATGCTTAGAAATTACCTTGAACATCTCTTTATCTTTACAATGCTTTTCATCATAATACATTTTCTGTTTTTCCTGTGCCTTTTCAATGTTAACGAGTCTTCTTACGTAATTCAACCATCATTCTTCTAGTTCTCTCTCCTATATCTACACTATCAACTATAGGGAAAATAATGAGATTACTGGACTTCACATGCGCTTATATTACCTATGGAATTGTCTGTTTCAATATCAGCATCATTACCATCATCATTCTGTTTCTGAAATTCAATTGGAAGCCGTGCCTGTCGACCATACATTAAATAGAAAGGAAAGTACTTAGTGCTAGCTTGTTGAGACACTCGATACGAAAACAAAATAGCATTAAGATACAAATCCCAATCATCTTGTTTATCATCAATGTATTTTAACAACTGCCGCTGCATAGTTTGGTTGAACCTTGGTTTAACCATCTAAGCCATTAGATTGAGGGTGATATGCACTTGTTAATCGACTCTCTACTCTTGTAAGTCGGCACAGCTCATCATTGACCTTTAGCAAAAATATTATTTTTAACCATAGTTACAAAAAGAAAGCATAATCTCTTACTTGATTTACGAATTCTCTTCCCTGATCCGTTATCTTTACATTACAACAACCATGTCTAGTAAAGCATTTAAACAAAAATTCTGCCACTCCTGTAGCATTTTTGTTAGGAAGTGGAGTAGCTTCAGGCCACTTAGAAAAGAAACAAGAAACTGTCAGGATGTACTTGTTTCCTCTCGGTATTACTGGAAGTGGCCCAATCAAATCTACTCCTATTGTATCCCAAACCTCATTTTTCACAGGAATTGGATGGAGCTCTGCTGTAAATGTATCAAACTTTCTGCATAAATAATTATAGGAGTATGAATGTGTAAAATATATACCTGTATAATTAAGTAACCAAAATCTAGAAGTACAACTCTGTGTACATATATTATACTAAGATACATTTGCTACCAGCTCTCACTTTCAGTTCTGGCACTCTAATTATGACTTGACAAGGACTTAGTAATATCTTCTAGTATATTAAAAAGTAACAGTACAGTGAAATGAAGTTCTGCTGTGACATGCGCTATCTTTATTGTTTAGTATCTAGTCATTCATCCAAAAGAGATGGTAAAGAGTTGGTAAAGAGCTAATGTAGCTAGGTAATTTACAGACCTGGAGGTTATGAATAAGAAATACACTGTAGAGGTGTTGATGATGGCCCTGGTGTGATAGTTGCAGGTTAATGGTATGGACCCAATAGTATATAAAAGTATGTAAATCAAGCAGCCTTTAAACAATTGCTAGTCAATAATTCACAATCCATTGTGACAATCATGGATTTGTATTTGGTATTGATATATCACTTGAAATACATGAATAATTGCCTGTTTGTTCTCTTGCACTTGTCGCAGGACTGGCAATACTTTTTAATATCCTCCATTATACCATTCCAATAGAATCTCTCAAACTTTGAAATAAGTCTTGTCCCTGCCAAAGTGTCCACCTCCAAAGGCATCTGAATGGCAGCCTTCGATCACTGCCTGCTTTTGCGACTGGGGCACAACCTTACAAATTTTGGAATAATAACTAAAGGATCAATGTAGCTAGCTCAATAAATAGCACTTGACTAACCTTTAATTTCTTGTTGTTCTTCTTGTCTTTGAAATATAACGGTCCATCCTCCATAACTTCAAATTGTTTGCTCTTCCTACAAGGAATCTCTCTTGTTCTTACTTATAGTGGTGGGAAATTCTTTCCTTCTTATCTACTCATAAAGGAGATCATATTCTGGCTGATCCATGCTGGACAAAATACTAGGAACTAAATGTCACCGCTTTCTACAAGCGACAAAATTTACCGGGAGCGACACTATTTCCTAAGGAAATTTTGCCGCCGCTGCGACAGAATTTCCGGGCGACAGTATTTACTGTGACACCGGGAATCGAAGGAATTTCAGGCAGCAATTTTGTCGGGGTTAGCTAGTATTCCATATCCTGCAGCTCGATGCGGTAATAACCTCGGCACTTATCCGGTCAAAACAACTGGCGTGTCCGGTTGTAGCCCTATAAAATTGATTCCCACAAGGGTTTCTTTTTAAGCTAAAAAATATAGCAATGGCTGGTGAATTTAATCAAGCTGCGGAGCACAGCAAGGTGAACAAGAGACAAACAGAAGATGGCTTAGAGCTTATCGGGAGGCTAAATCCCCAGCCTGGGCAGAAGGTTTTAGACTTGGGTTGTGGTACGGGTAACATCACTAAGGTTCTTGCTGAACGTGTCAACCCGGGAACTGTGCTCGGGATCGACGTGGACCCCAGTAGGATAGAGATTGCCAAGGAGCGGTGTGCTGCAGCTAATTTGGATTACGCCCTGGGAGGAACTGACAAGATCCCCGGCGAGGACTACGACTTGATCTTTTGTAACTACGTACTGCACTGGGTTACAGACAACGCTAACGTCTTCGGACCCATTGCTTCAAAATTAATATCAGGCGGTAGGTTTGCCTTCATTATGCTGGATGTGATCACCCAACAAATGATAGATGAGCACTTAGGATGGGCCACTGAGCAGTTCAAGCAAGGCTTCCTGTGTCGGCTCAAGGGACTTAGCATAAGTGATGTTGAAAAGTTGGCTGCAGAGAATGGCTTTGAAGTGGAAGATATCCGTCCTGGTACGTATGCCCTTGAGTTTGAGAATGTAGAGGAGTATATGGAAGGCTACTTGGTGAATGGAGGCCTGAGCAGGAAAATGTTTGATGAGAATAAGATCAGGGAGTTCTATGGCTCAGAGAAGATCAAGATGAGCTTGAGAACCACTGTGGCCATTCTACGAAAGAAATAGAGATGAAACACTCTTAACTATTATTTTATATATGTGTATATTATGAAGACTAACTTTGAGTGCTAGTACCATTGTTTTGAACAAATGATAACAAATTGCTTGAAATCTAGGTAAACAAATACAAGGGAGCAAGGAATTTTAATGATATTCATAGCATTAAAGTAATTCATAGTAGTAGGGATTGAAATAGGTGGTCAATTTAATGTACAAAACTCCACACATAGTATTACTTTCTCCAACAACTTTACTCATGAAGCCAGGAGTCTGTACACAAAGGAAGTCTATTAATGAGCAACCACTTATGAAAAGGACCTAGTTATTGTTATCACTTGCATATAGTGTTATTTAAAATGAAGCCTACATCTGGCACAACATTCTTAGCTACCTCAGCCATGATCTAGTTATAGCTAGTTCCTTGATTATATATTTTTAAGGTGTGTAACTCTATGGATTATGTTTGTTGTTGACAAAACAGGTAACTTAGAGTCTCTTCAGCTTTCCACTCTCTCCCTGTAGCTATAGTGATTCCTTCATATCTTTTAGTTTGAGCATCTTTATAGGGTAATGTTTTATGTTGCAGTATTTCAATGTTAGCTATAGCTATAGCTAACCTGGCTTCAAAATTTTTAATTATAATCACAAAAATATATTATAGCTAGCCTGGTTTGACATGTAATTATGATTCACTTCAATGACTAAAGTCTGTTTAATGTGCTTTGATTTTTCCTGTAAGTATACCAGTCAAACGATAGCCTAGTGATAAACCTTATGTAGCATTATTATTATTATTATTATTATTATTGTTCTCTTTTAATTTTATACACTGTGTGCAAAAAATATAATATAGCAGCAGAATTATCTGAATCCTGTAAATGCCATCATCTATTCTTTACATATTTTAGAATAAAATATAAACATACTTAATATTTTATCCTCTAACTTCTCAGATTTTATTGATTTATTATATTTGGGATCACATGCATACACTGTAGTGGAAAATCTAAGTAGTACTATAGTTTTATCTATAATGAGGAATAGATTGTTATCTTTACTCACACAACAGGTGAGTAATACTACTAAAAATTGAGTAAATTACTATGTCTTTTGTACGTGTCAGCATGTGATCACTTTCTGGCATGTCTCTACAGTACCGTAATTTGAAGCCTCCATTGTGCTTATTAACTTAACTTCTGACTGGCTAACATAATAGCACTGGAATGTAATGAAATTTATGCAAACTTTCCTGTAATGATAATAACCTTGTTTGCCACATGATACCTTATTGAACTCCACAGTTGAAATTTTTGCAACATAGCTTGCTAATAGTGGGCTTGCTTGTATGTACTAATGGTTTACCACCTGTAATTTTTTTTACAAAGTTTAAGTGCAGTATGCTGCAGTAATAATATAAGTGTATTTGAATAATAACACATAGAACCACAAGAAAAGAGACACATATTTTGGGAAGTACATCTGGTACAACTTTACCAGGTTAATTTAATTATTAAAACTTCCTGTGTCATTTATAATGAACTGATTAATATTAACAGTAAGACATAACAAATTAAGATGATGTCATAATATTATTAGTTATTATTTATTTTTATATCTAATGTATAGGTTATAGTGAAGTACATAGCTGATAATATTGCCGTCTTGCACTGTAGTCTGCACTTGGTCTCATATAGACTTAGCTAGCTAGTTGCCACTGTCCTGGAATGTATAAAACAGTCCTGGAATGTATTAAACAATCCTGGATAACTTAAATGAATAGGATGACATACAAACCTTGAAGTGTTATTTTTGATTTTTTCACTACTTAGCACTGAAGGGAGTTGGAGTGGTGAAATTATTTATATAGCTAAGGTGTTGTAAGAACATGGGGCTTTGGGCCTCCCTCGATAATATTTTGACACAATCCACAGAGTAATTTTGCACATGAACACCTTTGAACCACAAAACAAATGCTCTTGAAGCCCATGACCCATACCGAACTGCATACACAGCTGCTATAATACATTTCATGCATTGAAACTAAGTAGGAGTATTACAACCAAATTACACCAAAACTTTGTTTATTTGAATTGCCTGGTACCAATAGACATTTGTTACGAGTTATGTCCAAAACTGAAAGTGCATATAATTCTGATTTGCTTATCATGCAATAGTAATTCTGATAACACTCTGTCGGGTTGGTTAATACGTTTACGTTTTGAAATCTAATAGGAGTAATTATCTGTGATTATATATTTGATTTTTTTTCTGGAGTACCACTTGAACCCTTTTTGTTGCCAAATTTGAATGCTCATGGGAATTGTTGTCATGTATAGTAGCTCTCTCCTGACATGTGCTTTTCAGTCAAATAATTAGCTAATATGAACCAAGTATTAATAGGGCATTGTGTCATTCTTGTGGTAGTCAAAGTGGCTATTTACAATAATCAATATCTACCAACTGCTCATGGCAATACTGGATTCTTTACACAAATGCATAGAACACTGACTTAAACTCTTTTTGATAGAGAAAAGCTTTTATACTACTGAATTTCTGAAGAGGGTGGGGCTGCTATATGTATGCAGTTTACAGTACCAAATTTGAATCAGGAGAGGATCCTGGGGTGAAGGCGCCAGCCCCCCCCCCCCCCCCCACTTCCCAATCATATCATACTGAGTCATGTTAGTTTTTGTCATTGGGCATGTGCAGGAGTTTTATTTTAAAAGGAGAGTTCTTGCACGTGTCAGTCAGTCAGTTTGTTTCTACAGTTGAGCAATTAGTTAAAACTCTTAACATTTGTCAATCTTCCTGCACTAGTCAACAGAGTCTTACGAGACCAGTCTTACGAGGCATAGCTATTGTAAGGGAGGCTGTTAAACTGCTGATTCTGGTGGCAGCAACAAAAATTTGTGCTGTCTACCGAGGTGTACCTGAACAAACCTGTTCTAGTGTCACAACGCTCTACATTCATAAAATACATATTATGTATAATCAATTATTAATATTTTGTAAGCTTTGATAAAAAGATATAGGGCCTCTCCAGTTGTTAGCATTGGATTTGCCCCAGTCAATAAGTATAGCTAGTTTCATATTTAACTACACTTACATTCCTTATCAATAAATTCTTGAAAGGTTAAGTACAACAATTACCAAAGTTGTAGAGATCTCATTTGTGTATTGTGTTTAACATTGATTGTCTGATTGGTGGATGTGATCTTTCTCAAGGATGACATTCTCAGCAGAAAGTTGAAGTTTATGGCAATATCAATCAAACCTGATGTCTTATAAGACAACAGGTTTGCTCATCATGATGAGCAAATATAGCCACATTTCTGAACACAACTACATGCAAAATCAGCTTCATCTGTTACTTTTTTATCATCAAAAAATATTTCATGCAACTTATTGTTATTTTTTCATCCTTTATCACGATTTTTTGTGGTTAGTGTCCTTCTTTCGTCACATACTATTTGAAAACATTAGGAAGTGTCTTGACAGTTAGCTACACTCATGAGATATATTATCTGGGTGAGCCTCCATGTGTTGTAAATGTAGGAAAGTAGTGAGGATTATATTCACAGGAGTATGATCACTTGCACTATTTTGTATCTTGGCTCAATTGAATACTATGCAGCACATATTTAAACCTTTATCTTGAAGTTGTCAATGCAAAGCTTGTCCTCAACTCATTGTACATGGAGTTAGTTTGTGGAGTATTTCTATCAGTGATTATCCATTGAGGTATCCTCTCTCTTTCATAGGCTTTTTTTTAAAAGAAAGAATAAAAATGTTTGTTGTCACTAGGAATTAGATCGTTTGCTTAATACGCAAGCACACTAACCAATGAGCTACAACAACCAAAGGGCAATGGAACATTTTAATTCAGTATTTATATAGCTAATTTATCACTTTTTAATTATTTTCTCAGCCTTCTTCTATTTATTAGATGTAATCAGTCTGTCACAAGCGTTTTTTTATGTAGTGTTTAGCACCATACTGAAGCCTTCTTATGATCCACTAAGCATAAAATTTGATGTGGCTGAACTATACTTAGAAAAGTTTTACAGTGGCTCTCATAATGGGTTATGTATTATTGGTTGATAAAGTACACTGTAGTTCAAGAGTTTAGGTTTGTTCCAAATCTCAAGGAACAAAAGTCATTACCAAATGGCTGACAACTTTATTACTCCTTTCTTTAATTTTTTTATGAAATATAATTAGATGCTTATCACTTCACAATTTCTTTCTCAGCCTTTATTTACTGCATTAGATGTATTCTCTCACTTTCACAGGATTTTTACAAGCAGTTCTGTTGTGTGAAAATAGCTTGTCACACACACACACACACACATATACACACACACACATATACACACACACACATATACTACATATTGAGTTACTACATCACATCATAGCTGCAAAGATTTGATAAAATACTCACACCAATCTGGATACAGAAGGGAGGGGGTGGGGCTGCTCCCCTGTCTTGAGACATGGTGGGGCCCTGGTTTCTGTAGCCCACCATATTCCTACACTAGTGCATACAGTCAGTTTCTTTCACATGAAATAGACCAGGGTTATGGTGTTGTAACATCTGTCATTGCATATTCATATGAGCGTCCTCCTCTACATTCATGCAATAATAAATGGAGGGAATTCAAACATATTCCAGACTAGAAATATACAATTCACATTTTAAGAAGCAGTAAAGTTTTATTTTGAGTGGTCTAATTTAAATAACCCTTGCATAATCACCTCTTTTATCATAATACAATATATATGTGATGGAGCTGCTAGTTTTAGGTTATTATTTTTAATTAAATGGACTTCATTAAACTGGGCATATCAACCTTTATTGTATAATTTATTACATGGCTAATGAAATGGCAAAAATCTTAAAACTAACTAATACTTCCAGCTATTTAGATAGTTATAACAATAGTTAAGGAGTGATACAACAACAAGTAAAATATAACACAGGCAAAAGTTGTAATGGGGACACATAAAGGAATGAAAAGTATAAAAATGATTGACAATACAAGGAGCCTGAGGGTGACAAACATGCATCAAACATCACTATGGACAGAAGCCTTGGGATACAGTACTTAATAATGAAGCAGTTGTACACTGGTGGCAGTAATCCTTTATCTTTATTAAAAAAAACTCCTCCTATTACTGATGTGCCAAGACTTTAAATAGCATTTTTGGTATTGATATTGATTGCTCTGTGAGTCTATGACTACGGTGGTGTCCCAGTCTATGACTAGTTTGTTGTAGCCAGACCCTTTACCTAACCGCTATGAGGAAAAAGGGTCTGGGGCAATCCTGCACCATGGCTATTCAGAGGAATGTGGTAGTGGCTATTCAGTGGAGCGAGCGAAGCAAATGAGATACTGTTCGGGGGTGACAATTGAAAATCAGGAATATGTTTGATACATATTACAAGATTCAGTGTAATATGGTGAAATATTCACCAGCTGGCTAATTTATTTTCAACAGCCAGAGGTGGAGGAGAAAATAAAGGCTGAGAGTGAAATATCTAGCCCATATTACTCTGACAGTGTAACAAGTAGTTTATTCAACCATAGATATCTTAATTGTTGTAGGTTGTACTAGGACTGGTAAGTCAATCAAGGTGTATAGTTGGTTGTAGGGTTCCCCACACCCCCAGCTGATATTTGAGCAACTGCTCTAACCAGGTTGGGTAAGGTACACAAGAGAAGGGTAGCTGTAAAAACTGGTAAGCTAGGCCACCAGTTGCTAGAGAACTACTAGGGTAATGAGCTTGCCAATACCTGAGAAAAAAACACCTATGAAATATCAACACCTTGCAATGTGAGTTATTTCACTACCTAATAAAAACATTGTGTAGAAATCTAGGGTGGAATAAATAAATAAATTAAATATGTATATATATATATATGGATTGGTCTTTTTTACCTTATCTTTAACCTGCCTAACACTGTTTCCAACTTAAAAAACAATAAAAACAATAGAATATGGAGAACCACACATTTGCCATAGAACTTAATACATTTATTGCCATTTTATTTGATGTCACACAACCTACCACAATCCGTCATCAGTTGTCATAATGCAACCGTAACCCGAGTGCTATACCAGACCAATCAGTGGGGCAGCGAGCAGTGATGCACTGAATCGGAGCTGTCAGTAGATGTCACTAATTGGCCCATTACTTCTAAGAGGGTTTCATTTTTACTGGCTGGAGACAAGCTAAAGGAACTAATCACTCAAGATGTAGGCATGTGTTGACTTCACCACCTAGTCCTTCAGCCTTCCAGTTAGTTCATCATCCTCCCAATCACTTTCTCCTACACCCCACAATATATGTTCCCCCTCGCTTCCACTAACCACAGCATAAGGATGCATTACGTGCAATATTCAAGCAAATTCCTTTTTTTATTGAGGAAAGTATGAATGCATTACAATCTCTAAAGGTAACACATCCCTTACTGTCCAAAAGGTCATGGTTCTCTAGATGCTTGGTGTTGCAATATATGTTCTGGTGTCAATATACTGGAAGGTTGCAATTTGTCCTCAGTAGCCATGAGAATTAGTGCTCAAGCAATCCGCATGTGGGCTCAATAAATCTTTGTTGATTTCTTTTCTTGCCTTTCTTCTCAGGAATATATGACAGATGAGCAACTGGAGCATAAACTTGAGTCATCTAGGGGTAGGCATCCGGAGTGGACAACCTTGAGTTCTGGTGAGAACTTCCGCAGGGAGTGTCAGTTATTTATCCATCACAATGCCAATGTGAGGATTAAAGCGTAACCTCACTTTGATGGATGTGGTGTCCTGGCAGAGCTCCTATGCAGTGGATGTCTGTAAATCCCATAGGCTCCAACCGTCCCGAAATGTCCGGGACCGTCCCGGATTTGTTAACTTTGTCCCGGGTCCCGGAAGAGACTACTATTTGTCCCGGAAAGTTACTTTAACCGGCAAAAGGTAAAGGGTGTCTCTACGCGAAATGGGAAAAGATCGTCAGTATCACAAATGCCGGAGTAGATTCACGGTTATTGTAGAGGTTGACATGAGCGATTGCGGTCCTCCTAAGCTTAAAAGAGCCAGAAGGCAATGCCATTTTGATTTTAGCTGGCTTCAACAATTCCCTGGTATAGGTAGAAGCTCTAAAGGTAAAAGCAGTAATAAAGTAGTGGTTATTTACTACTTTCTAGCTAGCACAACAAACTTTGTATAATAATGACTATAAAATAAGTACATAAACAAAAGCAACAGCAATTTACAATTACAATGAACAGTCATTTAGTGTAGGGAATAATGTTGGATATATATTTTGATACATCAAATGTAAATCTCTTCCAAGGTTTGAGGTAGTTGTATACAACTGTCGTAAAACTTAGAATAAAGTTCCATGCAATATCTCTGTCCTCATTGAGTAAGCACTTGATAATGAAAAAATTCATTATTCTTTTCCACAATTTTTTTTTAACTTTCAAAAATCCAATATAATTTAAATGCTACACCTATTTATTAGCCTTAATCGTACTTATTTAGTTAATTAGTGGCGGGCGTGGCTATGGTCCCTGAAGCTCCTTTGGAAAAGTTGGAGGGTATGAAATCCACATCTGGCTACATGATTGTGGTTTTTCCAACCAACAGCACAGCAAAGGGGTGTAATTTGATGGCCATGAAAGGCCAGATGTATTAGCAGACAGGACTGCTTACGTACAGCATTTGAAGTCTTTGGAGAGCAGGACGTGGCTGTACAACACTCCATCCCTTAATCTGGCTATCAAACCAGTGATCAGAGTATACCATGACAAGTCGACTTGTTATTATCAGTCTTCTCTTCATTGGACTGACAGGTCCCAACAAGTTTTGTTGTGTCTTGTGAGTCACTGTCAATGTCTGAAATAGTACAAGGGAAAGCTTGTTGATAGGGGACTAGAATAGGGGAAGTTTTCACAAATTTCTTTTGTCATTTTCATTACTGTTGGAGTTATGTGTGCATTCATTTTTGTCATCTGGCATTGCATATGTTGTGTTAGCTTTTGTGTCAGGTGCTTTGTCTGCTAATTGTTCTCGTATGTAAATGTTGTGGGTCAAACTTGTGTCACACAGAGCATTAATGACCTCACCAGCATGACTTGGACAGCCACAGATAAAACTCTAATAGAGCACACCCATCTAACATACACTTCTTTTCAGGATATCCCACTTGCTTGTATAGTCCAGATTTCACTTCACTGGAAACATAATTTTATTATGAAGTATAATGATTACATTCATTACAGCAATTATGGTCATATTTAATTTGTAATCATAATTACAATGAGCAATAACTAAAATCCCAAAGGGAACTTTTAATTAAACAGGTAGTTGGCAAATAAATGGTGAAAAGACTTTTGCAGCCCACTTAGACAGTAATTTCACTCTACAATTTCAACCATACGCAATAATAAAAAACCTCCTGTGCTGAACGGAGAAAAAAAAATCACTATTGATAGATAAATTATAAAATATGTAGGGTACATTTTTTGGAGAGCACGCATACCTCCAGCAGCAGACTTACCAAACGCGGACAATTCTAAATGGCAACTGAACGATTGAATGGGCGTGGCCGTATACTAGCACTCACCGTAGTTGGCCTTTTTTTTCTCTCGTTTTCTCAAAAACTAAGCCGGAATTAAATAAAAGTGGCGACTTAAATCGCATGCGCGGTGGGGGTTAATTAACTTTTATCAAATAAATTTAAAATGTTTTTAAATCAATGTACACAATGGTTTGCTCACAACTTGTGCTGAAGGACTTCACTAGTTATATAGATAAAACTAATCTCTGTGGTGAATCCTTCCCCAATTATTTCTTTCCTACCTGTCCAACTAGTGCTACCAATGTAACCATGCTATCTATGTACCAATGGTACCAGGCATAACTTTTTATACATTACTTTGGCATAATATAAATTTTTGTCATCATGTTATGTCATCAAAATTTTTTTCAAATGTATACAGGTAAAAAAACACTATTTTGACAAAAAATAACACAAGTGAACATTATAAATATTGTATTTCTTTATGTTTGCCTAAAATGTTTTCTAAATAGGGAATGAAACACAACAGAGTATCTGTATTGTTTACTAGTTCTACTTTAATTACCAGTGGTTTCGAAACATGACTTCATAGTTTTTAATATCGATAGCAATTCTTTAGCCATAATTTTATCTTTTTCGTCAGCAGAGAAATCCTTCCATTGTTTTTTGTGATCTTTATGAAGAACACAGTACTCATACTCTGCTCTAGTAAAAATGTTTAAAGGAGACCTAGTGGGCCTGTTAAGAAAAAAATATGCAGCAATGGCAGCAAAGAATATTGCAGTTGCTTGGTATAAAGTAAGTAGGTGGTGTGTAGCATCATCAATGGCATTGTTTATTGGAAGATAATAGTATATCAGCATGTTATAAATGAAATATCCAACTAAGACATAAACAAAACATAGCTTGGCCAAGAAATGCAAAAATATAGGATTTTTTGTTATTATTTTTGTTAACTTGCTTGAATTTTGTTCCTCTGTAGAATTATTTGTAGGCTGATTCTGAACAGTTGAATTATTTCCAGCTTGAACTAAACCAGTTATGTTGGTTTGTGCATAATTTGAAGTTAAAGCTTGAGCATTCTGGTCGGGAGCGGCATCTGTGCTATAAATATTCTCTGGTAAAATGCTTTGTTCTTCGGAGGTGTCTTGGTCATTGTCATTGGGTACCAATTCTTTGCCGCGATCCGTAGTGTTTGATGCAGGTACATTAACCTTTTTAGAGCAACAACATGCAATTTTAGAGCAACAACATGCAATGTTACAGCAACAACATGCAATTTTACAAAGAGTTATACCGACGTCCTTTGTAAATAAACACAGAGGTGGCAATAATTCTGGTAGCTGGATTAGTGCTCCGTATAAGAAAAAGATAATAATTCCATATATAAGAGCAACTCCAGTTGCATGGTATACGTCATGAATAAAGGCAATAATAATGAAGTTCAAATGGTTAGCAACAACAAACAGTGGAAAAATCATGCTGTATGCACAAAATCTCCAGAGCCAGTTAACAGAATCTGTCGCTTTTATTGGGTTTTCGGATTTTTTCTCAATGCAATAGAAACAAAGTAAAACTACCAGTGTTACAACAAACAATAAGGTAACTGAACTATCTAAAAGAAAAGTTAAAATACCCAAACTAACTATGTATAGTATGTTTGATGTTTCATTAAGGGAAAAAAACTTGAAATATTCATCATTTAATGCTTTGTGCGAAATAGTGTAATGTAATCCTGTAGAGGATATCGCAAATGCATATGTTATAATCAAGATTGATAGAATTAACTCATTCTGCAGGTCATACTTGGTCTGTGTTGCTTTACTACTCTTTAACTTCTTTATAAACTGGTTCATTCGACAATTTCTACTGTAAGCATTGTAATAAAACACTGCTGCCACAATAAATATAGAAGTAAGACATGGAAATTCAAAAAATACGCTGAAGGTGTAGTTATTGGCATTAGTGTTGTTATTTAGCCCCTGACTAAGAGTGTCGACTGTCTCTGCCTTAGCACTGTAGTCATCCGATATAGGCGAGTTAATGGACTTTTCAGTGGCATATAACTTAAGCTGCAGTAAAAGTAATACATTGTGATTATATATATTAAATGAAAAGATCCAGCATGACCAGATAAATTTTGAGTAAAAAAAAGAAGAAGAAAATTTCATACAAAATATTATAGCAATCACATTTTTTTAAACACGTAATTAACTAGCTTTTCTCTCAATTGAAGCAAATATAACAGTAAATATATATAATTATTATCGAAGATTAATACTACAATTTATAAATTGTTTTTATCTGTGGAATGATATTAGTGCTATTGACTAAAATACTACTTTAATAATAATAACAATAGTAGTAGTAGTAGTAGCACTATTACATCCATCAGATATTCTCTCCCTTTCATAGTTTTTTTTAAAAGTACAGAATTAAAGAATACAGATATTAAACAATGTTCTTTCAATATTTGCAATCCATTTTTCGTTTAATTCTGTTCTGTTTAAAACTCTTTGAACAAGAGTGAATACATACTTAAACACCGATACATATCTATATTACCATACATATAAAAATGCTTGCTCTACTTACCCTTTGTGTTAAAAGTTTCATGTAGGCTACACTTGCATTCTGACAATCAGGATTAAGATTTAAAGTAATTTTTGCAGTCCGTTTACTTACATCTGAGAAAAACAGTGATGTGAATTGAAATACAGGGAGTGGGTGATAGAGGTAGAATGTAGATGAAGACCAAAACCAAATAGATTTGTTATTACTGTCAAAGTAATTATAATTTACAGTGACAAATACCGGAGGAGCTCGATCCGGTGGAAAAAAAACATTTTGAACTTCAAACATGTTCTTGTCGTTTTCTGTTATCTGTTCTACTAATGTAGAATAGTTATTGCAGCAGTAAATTTCTTTTTCACACTGGGTTACTTGAACAATAATATTGAGTAAGCAGCAATAGATTATACTTAATCTAGCCATTGTCACCTTGAACAACTATTGTGTCAGGAAACACCGTCTTATATAGTAGTTTGCCTTGTGAATGAATATCATAACTTAGAATTACATTTTCCCAATTGACAAAAGTAGTAATGAACATGGGCTAATAGTGAAATTATCCAAGACGAGGACATAATTCAAGACTTTCCCATTGATACTCTCTAAAGAAAATATCGGCAGTATTCATGACCATTGCATCTTATTTATTATATTCATCACCATACCCTTAGCCAGGGGGGGGGGGGGGGGGGGGGGGGTTAGGTCGAACCCCCCTTTTGAGTGACCCGAAGTAAATTATTTAGCCTCACCTCACATTTAACTTATGTTATGTCGACTTCTGGTCGATCGTGTCTAAATCGCAATGGAATATTCTGATATATATCCCCCAATATACTTCATACTCTATGTGGACGGCCTAGTCTGATTCCAAGCTTTCAAATAAACATTGAGCTCTTTGACTACAAAACATCGCTCTCGTTATGGCACTGATAAAGCAAGCTACACTACAACTATTCTTTTTATGGTGTGCGTAATGTACTTATTTAAGCAAGCTACGCTACAACTATTCTTTTTATGGTGTACCGTAATGTACTTATTTAGATAACTTATGGTACTGAAGGCCTATTAATGGTTCACTGTTTGTGTACAGCTCACGGTAGTGGTTAGAAGCCTGGTTACACGAGAAACGATATAGCATTAGCTGATTACCGCTTATTGCTGATGGTCAGCAGTGTTCAATGAATTTATTAATAGAACACATAGAGCGTCAGACAAATTATTAGTTTTGGCATATTCCCCCCCCTTCTTTTTCGCTTTTTAAAGAAGAAACGAAGAAAACAAAGTAGGTGTGGCTTTCTTGAGTTTCTATGAAATCCAACCCCCACTGCGCAAACTCCTGCTACAGGCCTGATCACCATGTGCTGGTGCAAGGTGGAAAAAATTCAAGCGTCTGTTATTTGACATGATTAGTTTCATGAAGATAATGTGGGAAATAAGTCGATGTGACATCCTTTGTGGAATGTGAGAAAATGCTTAGCTCTGTATCACTAACAAAAAGCTAAATCAAATAAGAATGTGGGGAAAAAACAAGCACTGCATGCAACAAGTTTTGTTTGATAAATAATAGCTGTGCATGAAACAAGTTTGATGCAATGTATAATGATTAGAATTAGAATAATGTATGACTTTAATTAAATTTAATAATTTAGTCATTTTCGGTTGAAGTAGTAATAAGACTTTAGCACTAAGTCCAAATAATTAAGTAATTTTGCACATGAACACCTTTGAACCAAATGCTCTTAAAGCCCATGACCCATACCCAACTGCATATACACAGCTGCTATAACACATTTCATGCATTGAAACTAAATAAGAGTATTACAACCAAATTACACCAAAACTTTGTTTATTTGAATTGCCTGATACCAATAGACATTTGTTACGAGTTTTGTCTGAAAGTGCATATAATTCTGATTTGCTTATCATGCAATAGTAATTCTGATAACACTCTGTCGGGTTGGTTAATACGTTCACGTTTTGAAATCTAATAGGAGTAATTATTAGCTTGCTTCCTATTTAGCTACACCCACACACGCTTGGAACAACTTCAATATCCCTGCGAGTGTATGAAATAATTCTTGAAAGGTAAAGTACAACAATTACAAAAGTTGTAAAGATCTCCTTTATGTAATGAGTTTAACATTGACAGTGTGATTGGTGGATGTGATATTTCTCAAGGATGACTGTGGGGTCGGAGCCTGGAAGGAAGAAGAGAACTTAAGAAGACAAGAGACTGTACCTGTTAAGGAACTGTGTATAGTGTGTGTGTGTATCATCCATGTACTTACCTTTTGCTTGTAGGCATTGTTTATATGTGCGGTGAGATCGTCGAGTGCTGTGAGATCGTCGAGTGCTGTGAGATCGTTGAGTGCCGGCATGTAATGGAATTCGTTTTGTTTATGTGTAACATATTTTTTGCTGTATCAGTGTCATTCGGTTATTTGTGTCTGCTGTTGCGTGGGTGTTCGGCTTAAGTATATAAGGGCTGAGCACGCATGGTCAGTGCCATTCTCATGCAAGACAATTTGGATTAAAACCTATTTTGTTCTGCCAGTGACGGAATGTGGGTAGCTAGGCCATAATAAGCCCGCGATCCTGCTTACTCCTACAGAGAGACTTGGACTGGCGGCAGCGTACCTTGGGTTGGAGACATCGTCGCCCTTCGCCTCAACAAGTGATCGGTATTGGTAGTCCCATCCCCCACCACCCCCCTACAATGACATTCACAGCAGAAAGTTGAAGTCTATGTCATTATCAATCAAGCCTGTTGTCTCATGATAAGCAAATATGTAGCTAAATTTCTGAACACATTTAACAACATGCAAAATCAGCTTCATCTGTTATATACTTTTTTATCATCAATAAATAATTCATACAACTTATTGATTTTTTCCCTCCTTTATCACAATATTTTGTTAGTGTCCTTCCTCTCCTCATATTGGTTTTAAAAAAGTTAGGAAATTCTTTACAGTTTCATGTTTGAGATATTATTATTGCAGTAGCCTTCATGTGCTGTGAATCTAGGGAAGTAGTGAGGATTGTATTCACATGCTCCATTCATTTTATAGTTTGACCGTAAACAAATTGCAACACAAACGTTTTCAATTGTTTCTAATATAGAAAAACTTACTTTATAACTACTAATAGTCCTAAGAAATCCCTTGGGGGGACAGTATAGAGTTTACCTTAGAACTTTGATCAGGGTTCTACTATTTGGTTAACCAGTGAATGGTGAGTCATTTGGTAATTTTTAGCAATGGAGAAGCCAGAACTGTGCTATCTGCAAGCTTCCCATAAGGTCATCCATAGGTCCAAACTTTTGAAAGCACCACTTAGGTACACTTGCTGTGAAAGGGTGTTGGGGGGGGGGGGGGGTGGGGGTGGGTGGGGGGGGTTGGGGGGAAAAGAGAGGTACATTTTCGACTATTTTAATTTTAATATTACAATGAATTACAGTACAGTGCTGAATCATTTTTTTATATGGTAATGATAAATGGCATAATATAAATATGTTTTTTTTCAGCGAAACAAATTGTTTTTTTATGTACAATTTTTTAATAAACTGTCTGGAAGTTCGGAACTAAAAACAATATTCATTACTAAGCTTCATTGTCATGAGTGCAAATATTGTAGTATGACTTAATGAAGAGCATTGAGCTGTCTGAATTCCCTTAAAACCGATTACCGGCCGAAT
>WLWD01004215.1_pt1:15000-43893 | contig 43893 bp, 35 predicted proteins | sample 6712731 | NCBI WGS metagenome assembly WLWD01 (sample SAMN12718690, study PRJNA576275) | sponge metagenome | isolation source: marine sponge | host: Mycale hentscheli | place: New Zealand: South Island, Marlborough, Capsize Point | collected 2014-11-01 | reverse complement strand
GGGTGTGGTCATGTGTGCAAGGCTTGCCTGTGATTTGCGATGGGTTGGCTGTAGGTTTGGTTCGGTCAAACAAAAGCATCGTCTTGCAGCTGCTTTCTCAGATCAGGATCGGTATGGACTTGACCCGCATCGTCCTCCCCGCCTTCATTTTTGAGAAGAGGTCACTGCTGGAAATGTACGCAGAATTCTTCTCTCATCCCGACATCATCATACGGTGAGGAAGTGGGAGTGGTAGTTGTCATGCCGGTTCACCGTTAGGGTTGGGAAGAGGGTGTCTGGTGGACTCTACTTGTATGTAGCTGAATAATATTAATAATAATATTATTAATAATAATAATAATAATAATAATAATAAATATATGTTATACTTTGAATACTGCAAAATATCACGAGTCTGTCGGATGTATTGGGACGAGTGCCAATACCCCGATCAGACGAGTGATATTTCGCGTATTCAAGTATAACATATTTACCATGTACGCATGCGCAAACTTAATCTTAGCAACGACAATTTTTCTGGAGCTAAACCAGTAAGCTAACATTGTTATGGCTGAAGATATTTCATTACAGGATTTTTTTGATGACGAAACAATCTGAATATCTACAGAAACTCCGTATAGAACCAATTGTTGCTAATCCAGTCTATACTAACGGACAAACGGAGGAAACTAAGCACGTAGAAGAAGCATCTTCTTCTGTGTGTTTGGACGATGAAGAGTTGGAAATGTTTGTGGACCAGCAAAAAAATTGTAACACAAAGAAGAAAATAATATCCGACTTGAGGAAGTGGTACGGCTGGTGTGAAGCTGTTGGTGAGTGTAGAAAAATAGGCAAAATTCCACCTACTGAATTAGACAGATTATTAGGACATTTCTTTTGCAAAGTAAGGAAGAGTGGTGACTCATTGTATGAACCTGACACTCTCACTTCTTTTCAAAGAAGTTTGGATCGTCGTTTGACCCAAGAATTACGAAAGCCTTATAGCATCATCCGTGACACTCGTTTTTCATCCTCTCGAGAAAAGTTGAACAGCTCGTAAAATGCTTTTTTAAAAAAGGGAAAGGAAATAAGAACAATGCTGCTGAACCATTGGAAATGGATGACATTGACTCGATGTGGACCAGTGGATCTTTGGGGGACTCCAGTCCAGAGGTACTACTCAATACTGTTTGGTTTTTACTCACGCTGCATATGGGGATGCGTGGAAGAGATGAACATTATAAACTTACATATGGTGATTTTTGTATCCACTCTACACCAGATGGTTTCAAGTACAGTGCATTCAGCTTAAAGAACAAACAATTGATTTTTTTTTAATTTAAGCTAGAATACTTTACTATGCCTGTGACATATCTCTTCTTTCTAGATTCTACACCAGTTTCCAGAGTACAACAAGAATTGGCCCAACAGAAGTCATAGAATCAGTCACCTTACATAGACTTTCAATACATTGGCGCCATTTTATTTTGACGTCACCAAATCGCTGTCATTCGTCACAAATCGTCAGTTATAAAACTTGCGCGTTATGCCCGACTCCCGTTGGGGAATTTCCCCAAATGCGCGCGAACCGATTGGGTAATCCCCCACTTCATTAATAGCTTGTCTTTATTAATAATAATTAACACAACAGTTCAGTATGGCTTCTGAAAGTAGATCTATGGAAGAAAATGCTTTCAAAAGGAAAAGAGGAGAGCTTGAGTTGCTGACTGACATCAGCAATATTCCACTAAATGCAACCAGTAAAAGGGCATGCGCAGCAAAGACAGGAGAAAAGATTGAGAATATCCTGAAGGTGAAGGCCATCAGGGAAGGCATGCATCAGCTTCACCACCAGAGTGTCCACCACCAGAGTGTCCACCATCTCGACCTAGTAGGATGAAGTCCAAGTGTACAACTTACAATGAACAAATGACATTATACCATATAATTAAACATAGTCCACACATAATTACAGAAGGCATGCATACACTACAAACACGCACAGAAAGACACACGAGTTTTGTTACTCAAAAGGCTGTGGCACTTCAGATGTTTGGTGCCTGCATTTCTACTGGAATGGGGATTCTGGAAGCTTGCAAACTAGCAGGTCTTGCAACCAGCTTCAGTGATCAGAGCATTCGCAAATGGGCCCAGGAGATCTATGCGGATTTCTTTGGGATCCTGTCATCCTTGGAGGACTTGACAGACGAGAGGCTGGATGACGAGCTGGAGTCTGGAAGAGGAAAGCATCCCAAATGGAAGTCAGTCACTGTGTCATAGGGTATCACTGTTTCATCACTGTCATGGTGTAGTACTGTTTCGTCACTCTCCTCAGGAAGCACTGTCTCATCACTGTCATATGGGAGATGGGTGTCATCACTGTCAGGTTGAGGGGATTCGTTATATATAATTGTGGTGTCAGAGTCACATGGTGAGGGTGTTAATGTTGGCAGTGCTGGATTACGTAACTGTTGTTTTATTGTTAGTCATTCCAGAGAGGTATTACCAAGAGCATCCCTGATTTCGGGTAATCGCTGCACATCACCTTCAACCGACACCTCCAAAGTGCAGATGATGTACCGGAAATTTCTATTTCCAGGAAGCCTGGAAAATGGCGCAGATGTCACCTTCCTACAACAACAAGGGATGATTTTTTTTATGGAACAAGCCTTCTTGCTTCTAAAAAACTATTGAAAATTATTCAAATTAGTAATTATTATTGTATACAGTAGTCATATCTTGAATTAATCTTTAAAATTAAATTAAACTTTGACCTAACAATCCTAAGAGCTGAACACAATCGAAAAATACACAAAACACAATCAAACTCACCCATCAGCGAAAAAACCGGCTTGCAACAAGGGCGCTAGGTGAGCTGAAACCTCCATTGGTTGCGAGGTGCCCTAAGGTGCAGGTGGACTGCACTTCAAACAAATGCTATTCCATCTCTTGCGTTATGCCGCTCCAGCTCACAGCGGAATCTCCACCCCGATCTCACGTTGGGCAAGGGTATTTCATAAAATTTAATACCCCTTTCCGGGGCACTAAACGTAACTAGCTCAGAAGCCATACTCAATACAGTAAGTAGTCTCTTCTACAACTGCTGTGATCGAGATTTCCATCGAGCATGCGCACATTCATGACGTCACGTTTACGTATGAGAACCGGAATAATCAGCTGCGATACGTCACTATTTTGAGGGTGCCATCCCATTTCTGAATATTTTTATCAAAAAACAGGTCTAATTTGCTCAATTTTGTTTACATAGCTTTGGTATTTAGCAACCATAAACTTAAGCCATTTATCTATGATTTGGTGTAATAAGAATACTCCAGTTTAAAAAATGTAGAAATCCCAGCTTAAACACTTTTATTTAATAAAATAGAAATATTGGCCTATACAAATATAATTAATGCACCGAATTTTGTTCAAATGAAAATTCATCTAGTATATTTCCAACTTGCAAAGTGTAACAACTCCAACTATTATAATTTAAATTTCCCAGCTTAAACACATTTATACTCACAATTTGACTCTTGCACTTCAACCTAGTATAACGTTAACATTAACCACGATACCACAATTATAAAACATGTCATGTGTCAATATAGCATTGATGTATAAGTATACAAAAAATAATATCTGTAGCTCCCATATTTCTCCACCTGTAAAGAAAAGACTAAGACAATAAAATATGCCATTTATTTGTTCTCTAAGCTGGATGCACTGTATGTTGAATTTAATGAAAGAGATACCAAGACACGTTCAGGTGAAACAAATGCAAGTCGCCAATTCAAACCCCAAATGTGGAACACCCCCCCCCCCCCCAATATCTCTCGGTGTCCCTTACGTATTTTTTGAACAGTTTCTTCAAAAGCGTCCAGTTGAAATGTGCAAATCGGAATCCCCATTTTATCTGGCTGTGAACTACAATTACTCCAATGATGACATTTGGTACAAAAAAAAACAGAAGATGGGGAAGGATAGAATCAATACAATAATGAAAAGGATGGCTGCAAGTGCTGGATTGTCTGGGGAAAAAACAAATCATTCAGCTCGAAAAACAATGGTTACATGTCTTACCAAGAATAGTGTACCAGAAACACAGATAATCCAACTAACTGGGCATAATAATCTACAAAGTCTAAATAGCTATAAAAAAGCATCATTACAACAGCAAAAGGAAATGTCTCATGTCTTGAGCTCATACAAAAAGCCTGAAACTTATTCATCTTCTTCATACCCTACAACACCATCGAGTGGTACTATGAACCAAGATTTAAGTGCTCAGTCCTTCTTTGCTGGAGCAACAATCACCAATTGCACAATAAATATTGGTTTTCCTACAGCAACACAAACACAAAGTTTCACCACAATGTCCGCTACACCTAATGACACACAACCACAAATGAAGTGATTTACAATTCATACATACCTACATAGTAATAGACAGATATATCAAATTAATGTATTATTATTAAGATTTAACAAAAAACCTAAAAATATAAAATTAGCCTAAGGGGACGCAATAACACTTGTTAGAATGCCCAAGGGGACGCAATATGGGAAAATATTGGGGTAGTTTCATTTGTATTAATCTCTATGGGAGTACTTGAGTTCAGTACATGATAATAATTGTTATTATTATTATTATTATTATTATTATTATTATTATTACTATTACTACTATTACTATTCTTATTATTTTATATGTTGTTGTTTTTTTATCACAGAGCTTCCACCACAGCGAGTCCATTGGACAGAATGGTTGAAGTCACTCGATGGCTGCTGTCCTCTCTCAGTGCTTCCAGAACAGTGAGTTCTAATTGTCTGATGTCACTGGTTTTTAGCAAGCATTTGATTTGGGTCAATAACTAAATTATTCATTTCAAATTTCTACACCGGATGTACGTATCTGTACTTTGCTGAGTCAAGGTACACAGGAAGACGGTAGTGTCAATATAGCATGAGCAATGAGCAGTTGTAAGATGCTGTCACATGTGGTCTATTTCAACAGGTGGGGATGCCTAAGAAACCATACAATCCTGTCTTGGGAGAGGTGTTTTGTTGTTTCTGGGACGTGCCAGGAGGAAAGAGAACTCCTCCTAACCCAAGAGAAAAGGTAGAGATAATGTAGCATAATTTTCATTCAGTATTTATCCCTCCTCATCTTCCTATTCATGTTTTCTTTCTCAGCGAATCCTGGACAGTGGTCCACCAATCCCTGCAGGTTACGACTCCATGACCTTCCTAGCTGAACAAGTATCACATCATCCTCCTAGTAAGTTTCTCGGTATAGTATAGTTGTGGTCTGTGACCCACAGAATTATAGTGATATCGTGAAAGTCTTGAATTATCTTCACTGAAGTACTTTTTCATACACTTAGTGTAAGTAATAACTGGCGATCTTTTTCGTGGGTGGGTACAGGGTCTCACTGCACAAGTGTGCATGCAATAGAAGAGTTGAACAGTGAGTAGATGAGTATTCTACAGGTCAGCTCCTTTCTGCTGTATACCAGTTGAAGAGGCACGTCAGTGGTGTTTGTTGTGTCTGCTTATTCCAATTTGTGATTTCCCAAAGGTGCCTTTTGTGGTATCTGTACTGTGTTGAAACAACAAGACCACACTGTCTATGAATACATGCATCTGTTGGAAACTGGATGCAATGCTAGGAGGGGGTTCTTGTTATTTACTGTCAATGTGGTTACCACAGTTATCATTGTTGTTGTTGTTGTTGTTGTTGTTGCTACTGCAGTCACAGCCTTTTATGCAGAATGTCCTTCTAAGCGAATCTACTTGACCTCAACCGTGGAATCGAAGACGAGGTTTCAGGGTCTCTCGGTGAAAGTGATCAACAGCGGATCATGTATGCTAGTTGTGGAAACTTTTGATGTTGTTTTATTTGCATGTTGTGTGTTTAGACGAACTAAACTTTATGGACAAGAATGAAGTTTATGTGGGGACATTCCCTAATGGTTATGTCAGGTAATGGTCCTTGCTATTGTTTGTGGAGATTACTAATGTGAACCGCTTTTGCTTCTTTTGCTGTCTATTCAGATCGCTAATTACCACGCCCTGGTTTGAGTTTGGAGGACCAGCCACAATCACATGCAAAGAAACCGGATACACATGTTCTATCGACTTTCACACTAAAGTGAGCTTGCCTCTAGTCTTGCACATGCTAGCACACTCACAGCAGGGCAAAGTGACTGTGTTTGTTTTATAGTCATTATTATATGTGTATTGAACTCAAGTTTATTATTTGTTTTACATGCATGCTCTCTGCATATCTCAATGTGCATTTGTGGTTATGTCACATGCTGGTTATTGAAACTCCTTTGAACAAGAGTTGATTCGTTAGTGAAGTGTATAATAAAGTTGTTTGTTTTTCTTTTCTTTTTTTGTCAAAGTAGGTATATAAGAATATTATATAACCTGAACACTTTGGATATCATAAAGTGCATTGTGAAAGTGAAGTTTGAAGTTGCGCATTGTGAAACTGAAGTTTGAAGTTTAGACACCTCAGTGCACTCATTGAGTAATCTGTTATCTAAAAGCCTTCTTAAGTGTTAATAGTTAATGTGGTTGTACCTTATTTTATGGCATATTTTTAAACTTGCGAAGTTGGTATGGAGTTTACTGTGTCACATGTAATAAATATTTGTGTGTGTTTTGCAGCCCTTCAGAGGAGGACACAAGCACAAAATGACTGCAGACATAAAGTGAGTCGTGCAATGTAGTATTAATACACAATCACTGTGGACTGCATTGGTACCAGGTTTTATTATGTACTGAACTGGGCCTAATACCTGTTGCCACATAGGAAATGCATGTGGTGTTCACACATGAGCAGTACATAACAAATTTATTATTAATTGAATACTGCCGAATATCACTCATCTGATTGGCTTAGTATTTACACTCGTGTCTGCGGCACTCGTGTAAATACTAAGCCAATAGACTCGTGATATTTTCCTGTATCAAATGAATAATAGTCTTTTGTGTTCGTTTATAACGACCACATATTTGTTATTTGATGAATAGGGTGTTTGTATATATTCATTAATCCATCCATCAATTTAGGCATGCAGGTAGAAGTAAAAGTGTGCTGAAGCTGGAAGGATTCTGGACTGGCGTCGTGTCAAAGAAAATATCTAAAAATGTAAGCTGTTCTATAGGAGTATTACCTCAAGTTGGTCGCACCCAAAGGCACTCTGTGTTGATACTCAATGACTTGTGATTGCCCCAATGAAATCTGTCTTTGGTTGATAGTCTTGTTTATTTACTAGCAAGGTGATGTGTTGATATATGTATAATAATGCAGCGGTTCAATGGAAATTAGACAACCTAATGTTGACCCGTTTTTTGTTTTTTGTTTTAAAAAAAATTAATTAATTTATTTTTTGTCCTTTTCAGACTACCGAACCTTTTATGGATGTCAAGACGATGCCAACTATACGCAAGAAAGTGAAGAAGTTTGCCCTTCAGGATCCTCATGAATCTCGAATTGTTTGGAGGCACTTGACAGAAGCTCTAGAAAGAGAGGACTCTGAAGCAGCTTCAGAAGCAAAGCATGAGGTCAGTGGCAATGAAGAAAATCTTCTGCCAAAATCTGTAGCAACACTGCATTTATTATTATTTTTTGGTGTGTTGTAGGTTGAAGAAGCTCAGAGGGAGAAAGCTAGGGAATTCAAACTTACAGGGCAAGTATGGGAGGCTATGGTACGTCAGGAGTACTATCAATTATCATAAATATTGTATAATACATGCGTTGTACTTTCCCGTAGCATTTCACCAATCAAGGCACCAAAAACAATGCACCATTTTGGAAGTACAAGCACACATTAAGAGACCGGATTGAAAGTGCCCACACTCTATGAACTCAGCCAATCCTTTTTTTTTTTTTAATTCATTTTTCGTATTTAAAAAGTGAAATTTACAATTTTATCTCACATAAATACATAATATTTATTTAGTGAAACAATGATATAAAATAGAAAGAAAATAAAGAAATGACTGAAGAATCTGTCAAGCGTATGTTCTAGTTCGATCTGTGGTGGTGCATCTGTCTGCCCCGGTGGTGTTTGCCTCCCTGCCATGGACCTTGGAATCCTGGCCTGAAACTGCCACTCTTCCCTCCTCCCTGACCACCGCTGGAGCCTGTGCCTTGACCAACATCTGAAGTGAAATACGAAACATCAATCACTCAATATACTAATACAAACAACAACAAAAAACCTGCTGTGGTCTTTAACCAGCCACCCACACTATATGGTATTGCAGTTGAATTATTTCACTGGGGTATTCCAAATAACTATCACAGTTAAACTTACTCCAAGGTCCAGCATGCTTCAGCTTCATCAACTCTTCGTTGTGGTCAGAAAGTGTTCCAATCTGTACAACACAAAAATGCGACTTCAAGTTACCAGCACTCCAACTAAACACCAGCAGTGAATGAAGGTCCAATACAACATTAATTAGTTACCTTGTCGGCCAGCATGAGAGCCAAACACTGCAGCTTTCTGGGCTTTGCATGATGCATTACCACCATTTGAGTGGGCTCATCCAATGAGGCCTACACACACACACACTTCAAATGTCATCACGAACACTTTCCTCTCACTGCCAGCTCACCAGAAACTCTTCCCTGAAGATCATCTTGCTGACAATGCTGTGCACCGTCTGAGATGGTAGCTCAAACATCTCCGCCAAGCGCTCCAAGCTTAGTGAGTTGTACGTCTCGGCATAAGTAAAGATGAAAGTACGCAAGCTTTCCTCTTGAATCTTTCTGAAAATGTATAGCGTAAATAATAATGGTGCAAGGGTCCTAGCTGAGCTAACAACTAAATATAGATTTTTTTAATTTTTACTATTTATACATTTTGTAACAGAAGACTTTCACCTCGGGGATTTATATGCAAGTGTACCATTTGTAGTACTTCATAGATATAAAATATCTCTCTTTGTGGCAGGCTGAAGACAAGTGGTGCAGTCGATTTAGACTAGCTCTAAAATGTAAATGGGGCTACAATGCATTTCATTTATATGTAATACTTACTGCACAAGTCAGTGTACAATATGGGGAGATTTTCACAATCTTTTTCACAAGCCAAAGGAAAGTGAAAATACAACCATGAGAGTGAAATGTCATCCCCTTATTGTACGAGGAGTTTAATAAACGCGTTTATTGTATATTGGATATCTTTCCAGTAATGAACAACAGAACAGTAAACCGATAGTGCTTCAAAGACTTGTTGTTCAGAGTAACTATGTACCATACCATCTAAAATACAATTGTATAAAAACTACACACAGGCACGAAAATATCGAATGCTCGTGTGATGCAGAAATACTTGAGGAAAATGTCCAATGTACAACATGTGACAGATTTTGGGAAAATCCGCCTGGCACTATTCAAACTTGGAAGCTGCAGCACAGCTTTTTTGTACAATGTATTATTGCTGATTACAAGACGTCGGGTGGTGAACGAGTTGCTAAGGGCTAGGGGGCGTGCCATGTATTCTGTAAACTATTCCATGTGTTTCCACGACACTATAAACTAATATGGTTGCTGGCGGTTTGAAAGGAGTTAACCAGGCTTCATTTAGGCCTCTTCAACAAACTAAGCTCTTGGGCGAGAATTGCGTGAGTACATGGATTATGTTGACAAGTAAATGAACAAGTTAGTTATTTTTCCAGCGGCAATTGAAAAGCTGCAAAAAGCTTTCTTAGCAATGCTTCTAATTGGCTCATAGCGTGAGTTATAGAGCTTGCCAGAGCTTACAACTATGCCATAAGCTAGAGCTAATAGTTGTTTACCCATTTGTACCTTCTTTTTTTTTTTTAAATCTACCCAATAAGGCTTTTACCCATGAATACTAAATTATTCACAGAGGTGGACTTTCCTAAAACCAGTCACATATAAAAGTCCAGCTCTAAAAGGTCACCAATACTTCATCACATGTGCTACTAATATGTGAGTGGGTCTATGAAAAGGAACTTTATGGCGCAAACCAAAAAAATTGAGTTTTTTAAAATGCTAATAAAAGGCTACAATTTATCTCAACTTAGTGCTAAAATACTGGAGGGTGAAACCTTCAATGCGCGGAGAAACTGGCAGTTGAACTGGGCTGTATTCAGCAAAGCAGTTGAACTAGAAATCGAGAAAACACAAATTGAATTACCACTTCTGATAAAATTATCATTTCCGTATACTCAACGGCGTATTCCGCATACACAATTAAACCGTGCAGCAGCTTTTTAACGGCGACTAACGAAGTTTTAGCTTTCATAGCGTCTCACAGTCAGTCTTGTCAGAATCCTTAGCTACTCTACTCGATGTAGTGGTAAACTTTCAGCCAGAGGTAAGCTGTAGATGCCGTTGTTGTTTTTTTGTTTGTTTTTTTATAAGCGGCTAGTTTGAAACTCCGCCCATTCCCCGTTTATTTTATCTTGAGAATGAGAGAGAATAAAAAGTAGCTTGTCTTTTTATGGCACACTTCAGGTCTTTAAAGTTGTTTTGACACTTGAAATTTGGCATAGACGTAGAATAAGGGTCACTAACATTAATTCTGCAAAAAACAAAAAATGGAGAAAGAATTTTTCCCGACGACTTACTTCTGGAGCCTATATCTCAATTTTTGCGCCATAAGGTCCCTTTCCCAGACCCGCTCACATATTATGTAACAAGAGCATCCATGTACAATGTATTATATCCATACTGACAATAGGATAGATTTGCATTTCATAAATTATCAGTGCTTCTGTTCATTTGCTTGCTAAAAAAATAAAAATTACCTCATCAACAGTTCCTTGAGCTTATCAACATCTATGAACAAATCCCAAGCCTGTAATGTAACAATACAACAACTATAAGTTCCGTTCAAGACTGAATTTCTGCTTTCATAACCTTGATGGACAAAATGTACTGTTTGCACTTCTTCCAGTCTCCTACCTTCATGGCATGAGCAGCAGCCACCACGTGCTCCCTCATGCTTTCAGGAGGTCCTATCACAAAACACGCAAACAAGATAATTCCCCTCTTCCTTTTAACACTTCAGTCTACCCTTTACCAACAAGAGGTTGCTTGTTGTGGTATTTGAGCTGGTGATGAAAGCTCTTGGAGATCATTCTTCTTCTGCCTTCAGTCTCGGCAGCTGTAAGAGAAAAATAAGCGACCTCAAGCCAGGAAGGAAAAAAATATATAAAAAGAAAAAAAGAAAAAGAAAAAAATCTAGTAGAACTACATCAGAGAATGACAATATTGTTTCTTTATGAACAAAATAAACGATAAAAATTGCCGAAGGGAATAATACCATGTTATTATGGCTCAGACACCTGCCAGGTGAGGCATGTAGGATCAGCTGGGCCAGCGAGTCCACCAGTGGGTTCTGCCATTCCTGGCACTGGAGACTAACACTAGCTCACACACTGGCTATTACATCATCATCGCCATCACAACGACCCTCGAACCCCCCTCCCCCCATAAAATCTTCGTTCAACTAAAACGGACCAAATCAAATTATTCTTTAATGTAAAGCAACTTCCTCAAAGCAAGTTCTCTGTACCACCCTTTACCTGCCATGTAGGGTATTTCTAAAAGCATGGCAGACGTCAAGTAGACACATTCCATGAGCTCCAAGTTGATGTGCATGTGAAATGGAACCTGACGACGGCGCTCCAACTTTTCCTGCTCCAGCGTCCGGTCATGCCTGGCAATTAAACCCTGGGGAAACGAGGAAATAATGGATAGAGAGAAATATGTGACCGTCTACAGGAAAATCGGGCACAACGCGGCCCCGACGAAAAATTTTTTTTTTGCACTTACACACTCCTCGGCAAGCAGATATTAAGCTCTCCAAGTTTTATCGCCGTAGCTTTAGCCATTCCCGCTATATATCACCTAACCGTTCCCTTCGTTAGGCTTATTTAATACAATTTTAAGAACTAAATCGATCTTTTTGCGACGTCTACGCATGCCGCGTTGTGCCCGATTTTCCCATAGACGGTCACATATGTAGATGATTGAGAAAGAGAGAATAAATGAAGTGAAGAAATTAATCAAGGAAACAAGCTATGATATGAGCGGGAAGCCTATAAAATTCATTCAGTTGTCTCAAACTCCTTTCAGACAAATGCCTCATTATTCACCATAAATGGAAGGTTACAATCAGTCTCGTCATCTGTGTCATCACAAAGGAGGAAGAGAAAGAGGCTAGTTATACCCAATTCACAGCAGTAACACTCACACACAATCTTTCAATAGACAGGTATGATATACATACCTGTGCTAAGAGTTCCTTGGACCTGCCACTAGACTGAATATCCACCAGGGCATCATGGGCATCCTTGATCATGCCATGCCTGAACGTACACATGCCCAGCTGGACAAGGGCTCGATTGTACAAGATCTAAACCACAAACAATTTTTTTTTTTAATACGTAATTATCACGTAGACGGACACTAAGTATAAGACGGAGAAGAATAGGAAAGGGGATTTAGAAAATCCTTTCAGACAAATGCCTCGATGTTCTCCATGGGTACCCACAAGGTACAGCCAGTCTCGTCATCATTCGTCATCATTAAGGAATGTATGAATACGAAACCAATTAGCATTTATATAATCTAATTTATAGTGTGTCAAAATGGTTGGGATATACAGGGGTTCATACCGGATTTTTTTTTCTTCTTGGGAGGGAGTGGGGGAATAGTTTAAGAAGGAGGGGGGGCACATGTAGCAAAACATTTGTTTGGCCACACCCACTTTTGCTGAAACCACACCCATTTGATTAAAATTCGTCTCAGGCCTAGAATTAGTGACATCGATTTTGGAAGACTAATGCGTATTGCAATTAAAGGACCTCAATTAACTGAAGTGAGCTTTCACCAAATATTAGATATAATATACAAAACAACAAAATCACAGAATACCATTATAAATCATAACCACAGAATACCAATAAGTAGTAAATATTAATTTATTTCATGAAATTCTGGGGGGGTGGGGAATCCCAGGTATGAGACTAAATAAAAATGTGAGGACTGTTTTCGGTCCCTATTTCCTCTCAGACAAATGCCTCGATGTTCTCCATGGGTACCCACAAGGGTACAGCCAGTCTCGTCATCATTCGTCATCATTAAGGAATGTATGACTACGAGACCAATTAGCTAGTGTGTCAAAATGGTTGGGATATACAGGGTTTCATACCGGATTTTTTTTTCTTGGGAGGGAGTGGGGGGCACATGTAGCAAAACATTTGTTTGACCACACCCACTTTTTCTGAAACCACACCCATTTAATTAAAATACGTCTCAGGCCTAGAATTAGTGACATCGATCTTGGAAGACTAATTCGTATTGCAATTGAAGGACCTCAATTAACTGAAGTGAGCTTTCACCAAATATTAGATATATACAAACAACAAAATCACAGAATACCATTATAAATCATAACCACAGAATACCATTAAGTTGTAAATATTATTAATTTATTTCATGAATTTCTGGGGGGGTGGGGGAATCCCAGGTATGAGACTAAATATAAATGTGAGGACTGTTTTCGGTCCCTATTTCCTCTCAGACAAATGCCTCGATGTTCAACAGGAAAGGAAACAAATGCTTCCAATCATCTGTCTCGTCATCAGACGTCATCACCGAGGCAACAATTCCAAAAGTAATGCATGATATAATTGTGGTGGTACATGCCTTTCTTCAAGATAGCAGTAGCAAAGTGTAGAGACGCAGAATTACTGATCCTTAGATAAATACTCTATTAGTAAACGAACGTGAAAATAATAGAGTGAGTAAAGTGTTTAATCTGTGTGCAGGGTTCTATATAGTGTGTGTAAGGAGGTAATTGGAGGGGGGGGGGGGGGGCTCTCCAATTTAAGCTCTCCTCTAATATGCAGCGTGCACTATAGTGTTTATAGCATTTAGCTCATCTACCCAAATTTTCAAGATAGGACCTTGGCATTGGCCATTACACAACTATAAGGACGAGTTGTCACTACAATCATGCTAATACTAAACACCCAAGTAAGAACACACACAGCAAAGATGCTGTAGCACAGGCTACGAGCCACTCAAAGCTACCGGTACAGTGTACTAGAGTTCCTTGACTACAAGCAAGCTCAACCACACACACAGCTGGGAAGAAATTATTTAAGAACACACGCACATTCAAATTGATGAAAAATGATGAATTCCACTCAGACAAATGCCTCGATTTGTCTACATGAAAAGACACACCCACATGATGTATCCAATCAATCAGTCTCGTCATCATTTAGTCATCACAGTGGAATAGAAAACTCTCCTACCCAACCACCCATAATTTCAATGGGGGGAAAATTATAATAAATAATACAAATAACAACAATATTTTAAAGCCAAGTTCCCAGAATTAACCTGAGTAGGGACATCTGCAAATCCGATGTTCTCCTGGAGGTGTGTCATCATCATGAGATCTCGAGCTTGCACCCAGCGATCGTGGAGGGCGTGGTGATAGATGTGACACAGAACAGCACGTGTACGTATTCTGAGTAACCAGAAAGACACAAGGTATACAAGTGAGTGCAATAGCAAATGCAGACTCTGCATTCACATCTATTTAAATAAACACCCACTCAATCAAGTCAATGCTTTCCTATGAACTTTATAAACACTATACTCAAACTAACATACCACAGAGCAAACTCTACCCTTTACCGAGCGTAGTTGCACCAGAAATCATTACTGAACTAAGAATGCCCAACTGTTGAAAATAGTCAATAAATGGTATTATCTCTCTTGCATTCTCAACTCAAACAAAGGAAACAGGCTTTGAATAAAAGTTATTTGATTGCACAATATCGGAGGGAATTTGAGAGGGTACCAATTGCTATGTGAAACTGCACGACCCAGTTACTGTTTAAAAGTCAAAAGAACATGATAAACTAAAGTCATTGAAATCAGCAGGTAGTCTACTTAGAAAATCCTCAGGTGCTTTACTTTGATACCAGACTCCCAGATGTTGACAAAAGGAGATAGAAAAAGCAGCCAAGATGGTCACCATATAGCCCTCATGCACACGTGGGCAGACAGATATACCCATTGACTAAAGTGCACCACGGTTATACTAACTATCCTCCAGATACAACTACAGACTCACTCTCTCTCACTAACCTGTCCAGCTCTTTGCCCTGGTAGTTGTAAATAAACTTAGTCAGTCTGGCCATGACGTCAGTAGATGTCTCCTCAGTCGGCTGTTTAGGAGATTCCTCCGTAATTTCTTCTGATTCCTCATCCTCCTTCTGCTCCTTCTTTTGCAGAGTAAGCCTGTCAATCTGTACAAGGACAGAAAGGAATCAACAGAGGCCCCCAGCAGCAAAGAAACTTGTTTTGCGAAATGGACAAGACATCAGAATAAAAATAAAGCTCAAAATTCTTTCAACAGAGATAAATTCTGAGTTGGATTTATGATCATCATTTGCCTTGCTATCTTTGAATAAGAAAATGAACCAAAATAAACCATTTACACAAGAGCTTGTCATACTACCCGTTGTTTTTCTCTTTATTCTACCCACACACCAAATTTCTTGTACCTTTTCACGATCACTTAATACCAACTTACCAAAATCCCACTTGCCATTTAGTAAAAGTTCACACTAACAAGCTTGCCCCACACTGATATACCACATAATCCGGGCTAATCCCAAGACAAATGCAAACAACTAATTCCATAAACACTTTTCCTTACGCCTACCTTGTAATAGAGATGCTCTATTCTACGTATGTAGATACGACAGAGCATCTCTGGCTCCTCGCCGCCAAACTTCTCCTCTATGTACTCCTGCATACGTTGAATAATGTCTGCTACTTTAGACTCCCACTGTAACCTGACACACACACAGCAAGTTCACTACTAGTGAGTTCCATAAGAATAACAAGTGTAAAGACTATGTGGCAACACTTGGGAGAGATACCTGAACTCACTTTGTTACGAACTCCATGGAATGAGAGTCCGTGTGCTGCAGGATCTTGGTAAACTCCTCGTCCAGCCTCTCCACAACCACCAGACAACTGCCTTTAATCCGATACGGCTTATCTGTAGCCTGTACAGATGCAAAATAATAATTTTAATTAAAAAAATTTTAATTTTAATTTAAAAAAATCAAAAAAAAAATCACCACATTGAAACAAGTCCGTCTTACACTGAAATTGACTTCATCATCAGAAATGGAGCGACTGAATTCCAAGTCAGAATTGTTCTCCAACAACGTCACCAGACGACCAACATTCTCAACACAGCTATAAGTTCATAGAAATTAAATAATAAATGTCGACATTGATGACAATATTATTAGTAATAATAATAATCTATATAATAATACAACCAGACCCCATTTAGGTGAGAAAGTTTCAATCTAGTTTTTATAAAAGGTCAGAACTTGATAACAGTATAATAATAATAATGGATATGTGTTTGCTCAGACGCCTGCCAGGTGAGGCATGTAGGATCAGCTGGGCCAGCGAGTCCACCAGTGGGTTCTGCCATTCCTGGCACTGGAGACTAACACTAGCTCACGCACTGGACTATTACATCATCATCGCCATCACAACAAACAAACAAACAAACTCTTCTCACCTCTCCCACACATCATCTTTCATGCAAGATGCAGCACTGGGAATATCGTAGATGATGGATATCAGATCTCCCAGCAACAACACCTCCATTCCAACCCCCAAATTGGCCTGACTGGAAAAATCCAGCAATATCTTCAGGTTGTCTATGCTGCTGATCCTATCCACCGTCTTCTTGCCGCGAGCAGCAATGATCTCGTCTCGCTTCTTCTTGACGATATCATGATCAATCTCGTCTACGTCTTTACCGAACATCATCTTCTTAAGCTCCTGCTGGTTCAATGTCTTGGTGGACTTGCGCTGGATAACTTCCCAGTCGCCATCTTCTTGCTTTTCTGCTTCACGCTTCTTGGGCTTTGCTTCTCGGGCCTTCTTCACCTTGACCTCATCGTCTTTCTTCCTGCAAAGAAAATGTTACCAGCAGTTTTTCAGTTGAAACAAAACAATAAAAATAAACCCAGCAGAGGATGGTCAAGATTTGAAAAAATAAATAAGCCCAGCACTGTCTTTAATCTGCTCACTTTTTAAGAAAGTAGTCAGCGGTATATCTGACCAGTCCCCGCCCCTCTTCATCTTCACTGGAACTGGATGTAGACTCGTCTGACATGTCCCAATCATCAGAATCCGATTCCGACTCGCACACCTACACAACAACATAAAAACTAAATAAACTAACGAAGACCACTCTTATTTCAAATGAAACCAATAACACAAGCTAAATTTCACGCACTGACTGTCTAACATAACCCAATACTTTTAAACTATTTGCCGAGCAGGGTGTGTGTTTTCAGAATGAAGCTTGAGAGAGATCAAATCGGACTTTTTTTAATTTTATTTCAGGGCAGCTTCTTGTTTCCTGAAAATTGATGAAAATTTGTGGCAAATGTCACCTTGAAGGTCATCATAATTTTCAGCAACATGCCCTCCCCCCTCCCAAAATCATTCTCAGGGGTTCCTAAGAAACCAAACATTTGGTAGTCTAAAAATTATGGTGGACCATATTAATAAAAAAAGACTGAACTAGCATCATGTTGACTATATTTATTAACCCTAAGTATTCCTCCATAGTACTAAACTGTCCAGTTAACAGGAAAGAAATTTCAACATTGGAGCAATGGTTCCAGCAGAGTAAATGGTCAGATAATTCAATATAAAGGACTCAAGAATGACATAGTTCCATTTCTACCTCAGCAGCCCGTGGAGGAGCAGGAGATGGTGACTTGGTGGCTCCTTTAACATCCTTCTCTTCATCAGACTCTGTAAAAGAGAATGTATTTTCAATACCCTATTCATGTTAAACTCTTTGTTCATTCAACAACTAGCCTTGATCATCAGCAGCTGCATCTTCATCCTCAGAAAAGACTGGGTTGCTCCGATACTCCTCCAGTTGACTCTCAAAGTCTTTATTGTATTTACGAATCTTTTGTTTCAAAGTTGCCAATGCCTATTTCATCAAAAGATGCACCCATGTGAAAAACAAACAAACAAAAAACAACCCCAAACAAACAACAACAACCACAAACAACACTAAAACACTACAAACTATTTCCCACTATAGCAGTTACTCCTTCTTTGGAACAATAGAACATACCTTGGCATTGATCTTGCTCAGTTTAGCCTTTGCTTCTTTGTCTTCCCACAGCTGGTGAGAACATACATACAATACAGTGCTGATAATATGATCACAGACGATTCATATTGGATAGGTAAGAAGGAATGATAAACAGAAATACTCCTGGAATATTAGGTACAGCCGTATGTAGTGTACGTATTACACACACTAATTAGACAAAAACACTTTCAGGGCCACGCAGGCTTCTCCACAGCTCTGTGGAGCTGGAAATAACCCGCTTACACTTTCACAATCAGTAGTCGTTAAATTAGCGAAGTCGCACGGGAGGAATTGATCAATTAAGTGCCTAACTTGTGCCCAAGAGGCGTCTGGATAAGACGGGATTGAGTGTATATTCATATATTTATACCATAGAAATAGTTGATATTTCATGCAAAATAATTTTTTTGACAAAGAATGAGAAACACAAATAATTATGGTAATAAGTCACAGTCCTTTCAGGTACAACGGAAAAGGTTTGCTTTGTAACTAGGTGAGCTTTACAGGGTGCAATGGGCAAGACTATAATTTAGTTAGAAAAATTGGTATCACTGGTATGACACCGCAAGTGCCTAGTTCAATTACTTAGCTACCGGTTCAGCAGCTGCTGATGGCAAGCAACTAACTCACTTGAGAGATAAAGTCCTCCATCTCCACAAGCGATCTGATGTAGAAGATTGGAGTCTTCCCTTCCTTGTCTATCACATTCTTGGCCTTGGCAAAAGCCTTCTGCAAAGTATCGAATCCTATGAAGGCAACATATGAATAGCAACAGAAAAAACAACATTGTAAAGACAGTACTGCGTCACTTATCACTTCACAATTTCTTTCTCAACCTTCTTTTACTCATTAGATGTATTCTCTCTCTTCTCAGGCTTTTTTTTTCTTCACAATACAGAATTAAAAATATTGGGTCACCATTGGGAATCGAACCCTAGGTATTTGTCAAATGGTACCTAATAGAGGGAAACTTGCATTTGAATGATGCCCATGACCTAAACATTTTAGTAAAACATCTCACTACTATGAGAATACACAAACAGCACATCATCATTGCACCATTTGGGAGCTATGGACAGTATCCCTAAATAACACTCCTACCGAAGGAATTCCCAAGGCATTTTAACTATTAGCAAGGTCAGAGATTTAATAGAGATCAGTCATTGCAGATCAGTCCCGAAAGATGGTAAGAAAAATCTCATCACTCCTCACTAACACACATACATCATCGTGGTCTGCTCAAACACACCAACACACCTTGAGTTATGCTGAGGGAGACCGTGGTTAAAGTGAGGGGGATAAAGTTTAATTGAATTATGAATTACAGCGCTCCAGTTAAACTAGAGTTTTATAGGTTAACAGCTGACCAGCAACTTATTTGACGGCAGATTTTTTCTAGTTGCTGCAGTAAAAACTACAGTACACAAGGCTTGCAACTGCACTGACTGCAGGCCAATGAACACATAGCATACACAGATAGGAGTGGCTTGAGATTGCCCTACTTCCAGAATTAAAAAAAAAAAAAATTAGCTGAAGTTGAATTCCATTGAGTATCAAGATTAAGAAATCATGCATGTGACTAAACACTGATCAGTGTGAAGCAGGCGTATGCATCAAAGTAGTACGGGTTTAAAAGTGGGTGTGATAAGTATAGCATAGCATTGTTTCCCACCCCCTGTGAAAAATCCTGCATGATACCCTAATTTACTAGTCTGGCTATGCCACACTCCTGACTCCCATCCCCAAAACTCTCCTAAATAACATAATATCTGCAGAAATTGCAATATTAAAATCTTGCACTGGATATTTTCTGAAAGACGATAATTCCACTTTTTTTTTAATATTTCCAAGATATCAGTAGCATGAAATCAACAAAGCAAATGTCCCCATGAAGGTCAAGAGAAGGCGAAATGCCCTACAAAAACCCTGCTTACAGCACCCAACAGTCTGCACATACTAATGAATCCCTACTCCCTTGGTTCCAATTATAAAAAAAACTATGGCTCACCACTTTGAACTTTAGCCACATCTCGAATTTTCTGGCTGTTCTTTACTGCTCGTATTAAATCCCTCAACTCGTCAAACCTGGCATACCGTCAATCAACTCAATAGAACCAAACGCCTTATAGGAAATTACCTCTTGTCTTTCTGGGACCTAACCACCCGTTTTTCATCGTCCTCGTCATCGCTGAACATATACTGAGGACGCCTACGAACAATAAAACAGTATTTAAGTATTTACGCTTACTTTCAAAAATGAATTACAAAAATTCCTACCTAGTTTGAACGGTAGGCTTGGGCTGTTCCTCTTCCGAACTCTCTCCATCACTCTCTGAATCAGTATCACCAGTAGCAAAAAACCTGGACATCTTGCCTAATACCTGCACAAAGAGGTACAAGGTTAGGCAGAGTTTAACTACACGTGCACCGCATCACGTGATAGCTATACTTTGATCGACCTTTTCCATACCATCTGCCTATGCCGCTCCTTACCTTTTTGTACAGTATTTGCTTTGTCAGACATGGCTCTCAACCAAGTATCTTGAGACATGTAAATGAACCTGTCATGCTTAATTGTGTCCTGAGCTTTTGTCTACCTAATACACCTAAAATTCTGGCATTATGTTACCTATTTTTGTAGCTATATTGGATAGAAGTGATTGATACTATACCATTCTTCTGTGAGGTAAGTCTCACAGAATTTCGTGAGAGTAGGAGATCCTGAGTGCATTTGTGAAGAGGGGAGGATACACACAAACATTGAATTACATGGAGTCATTACGCTAAACATGCTTTCTAAATTTGCAGCTATCATAATTCGAGGACAATTAAAACTGTACGGTAAAGGGTCTCGCATAGTGTAAATCAAAAGGTAATGATCGGCAGGAACCTTTTTTTTAATTAAGGGTGTGGAGTCAGCTTTTTTTTTATCATCCGGTTTAGTAATTGCCGGACCGGCTGATGCGTAGTGAGTGTGGTTGCTTACTTTAGCCTCGAGTGGTTACTAATTATTTTGGATTTATTCTTTGCGACATGAAAAAAGGATTATGGCTCATAAATTTACTACTTTCCTCTATACTTCATTACAGGATTGCTTCTGGACAAGATAGTGAGGATTATTTGCTAGTGTATAGTGAGATAGCTACCCAGGTTCCTTCACTTCCATAGCCACTTAACTAGCAACTATAGCTTATCAAGAGTGTTTTAAGTATAATTCATAGTTTACTAGGTGATAATTGAGTTTGTAGTAATACTACACAAACTTTGATACCTGTCTTGTCTAGTCATAGTAGACTATATGCTTGTACAATTCATTTGTTAGCACCAACTCTTCCAATTATCTGTAGATTGCAGCACGCTGAACATATCTTACAATAATCATCCCACGGCCTATGTTTTTGCAAGCTCGGTCATGTCGCACCTAATGTGCGTGCTCCAAGGTGTTCCGGTGTCGGACCTGCACTGGTGGCGAAGCAGATACTCCTGCGGTCCCTTTACCAATGCCACATCTGTGGGTTGCGCCAGCGGCAGCTCTACGTGTGCGTTTGACGTCATGGAGAATGAAGACTACTTGTATTACTGCTGTACGGAAGGGAGGACATCCCCGGATTCTGCCGGCAGGAATCGACTGTACTGCTTGCAGATTTACAGTGAGTGGTGGTGATGGTGTTAGTGGTGATGGTGTTAATGGTATGGTGGCTTTTATTAAATTACCTGGGTGTTTGGTGGGGTTGCAAGTAAATTAATTTGTGAAGGTGTGCTTGGCTGTTCCTTTTTTTTTTTTTTTTTTTTTTTTTTTTTTTGATTTTTTGGTGCATAAAGACATGTTCAGTAGTTTGTACCTTGCATTAAAATAGTTGTAGACTGATAATGGACGAGCGTGCCAGATTCAATTCCTCCCATACCAGATAATAATACTGAACTTTTTAGAAATCTGCTCTAGCAGGTTGATATTGTGACTGACAGTCTGTGGCCCCTTGGGAAGGGGAAGAATGCCTTTATAACAGTGCACCTGTCGTGACCCCATCACACGGTAACGTGATTCTGCTTTAATTGGTAAGTGGAATGACCACATGTTCAGTGATGTTGAGAGTGAAAAATTGGGGGAGGGGGGCTAACAGAAACAAATGTATTATTGCAGAGAAAAAATTTTAAAGTCAATTTGTACCTTTGTGAAGCAATTGGTACGTCACTTATTTTTATCTAAACAGGGTGGAGCATACTACTAATACTACTAATTACTTATAAAGGACGGGGTTTGTTCCTTTTTCCTAGTCTCACAATTATGCCACACAGCACAGAATGTTCAATAAACCCTAAGCTAAGACTGCAATTCCTTTTTTCTTTTTTTTCTTTTTTTTTTGGGGTGGGGGGGGGGGGGGGGGGGGGGGGAGAATTTTCCCAGAAGTTTATAATCTGGCCAAAATTTTACTAGCACTTCCAGTTGGAACAGCAAACGTCGAAAGATCGTTTAGTCACATGAAGGAATCGCTTGTCTTGACTCACCTTATGAGAATTGCCATTGAAGGCCCAGACTTAAGTGAAGTTAATTTTAATGAAATTCTGGACAATTTTAAAGAAAAAAATAGGCGCATTAGACTGTAATTGGTATATTATTTTATTATAAAAGTTTGTGTAAATAAATGAGTTTGGGGGGGAGATCAGAGGTTTTGGGGGGGGGGGGGGGGGAGATCCTAGGGCTCTCCCCCCCCCCTGTATGAAACACTGAAGAATGTACTTCATCTCTATATGCACAATATGCACTCATTTCTGGTTGTTACTTCTTCTACTACAACAAAAGCTTGTGTTTTGAGTGAGTTCCATAGATTTCTCGGCTGTAGGTAGTGGATAAACTTACCTTTAAAATTCTTATCTCTGACCCACACATAATTATAATGTAAATAGTGAAAGAGTTTGTTGTTTTGTTTGTTGTTGTTTTAACTTGTGTTTCGTTCCTGTTTGTTTTTAAACTTCACCATAATCTGCATGAACTGGCTTGTAGCTGTCTGTTTCCTTGCTTCCCCACAATATTATGTAATGAGTATGTTGATTAGCCATAATGGAGGCGAACGCTTTGCTTGGTAAAAATTGGTAGAAAACCTGCCACCCGAGAGAAGGAACAAGTTCTTTGTTTATGAGCTCAATGAAAACTCTACATGTGAGCAATTGAGCCAAATCATGTGACTAAATTTGGGCGTGTGTAGAATGGGAAAACTTTAGTTTTTTTTCATAGACTTTTGTATTGAGTTTTGAAGTATTATTTTCCCTCCGGTTTTGGAGTTTACTGAGGGAATAATTTTACCCGCTTCGGCGCAAGCTTTCCAATGGTGCAAACCCCAAATGCATAGCTGCTTCCGTAAAAGTTATTGAAGATTTTCTTTGCTGCCAACTAATTGGACACACTATAGTACTTGCTACTAAAAAGATAATGGACTGGATCCGCCATTTTATTTATATTACATACAAACAGGAATATTTCCTGGCTTGGCACCGAGAATGTCCCTCAGTTATGCAGCTACAATCCTGACAGAAACCATCTTCATACAGTGACGAAGGAGGGGGGGGGGGGGGGGGGAGAGGGGGACGTGTAAACTTGTTCCGTGTGTTGTACACATGACTTGTGTGCTCCTATAATTGTGCATTGGTGAGGATCTAGTTTGCTCATTGTGTAATATATTTTATTTTGAGATGAGAAAACAATCGCTGTAGATGTTTACCCCTCTGGTGAGAAACCAATGCAGGTTATTTTCCCCTTTCTGGCGGGAGTGTTAACTGGCATATATTTATTATCTGTAGTATATGATGTGATATAATAACAAATGGTAATGGGAAACTGTGCCTAGGATACCAGGAATGGAAGGGACTGAAAAGTGCCGAAGTCAGTTCAGTACACAACTTGTTTTCAACTACTCTAGTCTTCTTTTTATTTATGGGATGTTGTTTGTGTGTGTGTTTGTGCTGTAACACTGCAGCTGTGTAAGGACAGTGTCAAGCCTCAGAGGATAGTGTAAATCCTGTACTGACCAAACGAAGTGGTGCAACCGACTTGTACCATGGCTCTAGGGTATAGGAAAAGTGTAAAAACTAATTTTTGATTTGATGGTTCACTTATTCACTTCCTAGGAGGTGGGTATGAAATATATTCATTGCGAATTGAGCAATCTGATTGGACGGTTTGAACGTACCATGGTACAAGAACATCAAATTGATTGATATGTTTTTAGTTGTTGCTGTAGAAATTTACAAAATCCTGTGTGCATCTTCCAGCACAAAAATGATTAATCATTCAAATTGTGGGTGTGGCTCTGAGAGACTGCAGAAAGAGATAGAAATAATTATTCAAACTAAGCACAATATAATTTGTTCTTTTGATGAAACCACCACCACTGACGGTAGAATGGAATGGGTTTTGAGAAGCCAACATTACGCTCAATCAGCTTCCGTGACTGTTTTTCCTAATTACTATATTGTATGTTTTTGATTCGGTAATAGAAGTAACTCAGTAGAGCTGAGCAATGGCTTGACTTGTCATAGCATCTGTGATTCTATCTTTCTCACTCCATCCATGTGTGCACCTTAAACTAACAAGTTACTCATGAATTTGGCTACTTTTCCCCAGCAATTATTCATTGCAATAATGTTGTGCTAATAATGCAAGTTGTGCACAATGCTTGTTGGCCAGTCATTTGAAGAGACTCCGTACGTGCCCATTACTGGTTGCAACTTGCATAACTTGCATTTCATCGTCCGGCCACAATGTAAAGTGTCTCGAGGCCTCCTCCAAACAAACTGACTGACTGACAAACTGTTTGTACTATTGGAGAAAGACACCTTCTTTCACAATCAACAACAGCTCCGTAAGGTGGTGAGGAATTCAGTTGAAATCACAAGAGATGGATCACTGACACACAAATAAAACCACACATGCACACACAAACAAATTCATATGCACACACAAACAAATTCATGTGCACACACAAATATACACGAGTGAATCTGAATCCATGATGCTATAGATGGGTAGAGATGAAGCCGGGAAGGTTGATGTACAGGTTGTCAGAAAATTTACTTTCTCGACCCGCTCGAGGTTCATATGTTTGTGCTTATGGAGGTTCTTGTAGACCGTAGAGAAACAAATATGAGTAACTTTGTATGTGTGTGCATGTGCATACTACATTCATGAATGTTGCTATAGAGTTTCTTCTTTTCAAGAAACTGTCGACCGTTACCTTCATGGCACACGCACACGTGTGGGTTGTAAGCTGACGATGTTTCCTGGTGTCATTGTTGTCCGGGTCATCCTCTGATTACTAAATTAGTCCACTATCTTGGGGTGTAGTACAATGTGACGTTGAAAAATAACTTGAGTGGAACATACCTGAAAAATATTGCCAATTTAGGACCTCTAATTACAATTGTGTCTGACTAAAATGGTCATAGTTCTGATCAATATCACTGATTACCTTGACAGACAGCAAGGGAGGATTCAATCATGTTTTTTTTCCTGGTCTAATATAAACCCCCACCCCACTCCACCCCTCTCCTGTACCCCAGTTTAAAGGGAACTTTTAAGACCACCTCTTTTGGTGGGATTTAATCTTATTTAGGAAGCAATGTGGTAGTAATGGATTTTACTTATTTTAATTCAATATTAATGCTGCAGTAGTTTATCATAACTTTGATATATTTTTTTTGGTCAGTTTCACTTCACTTAGAAGGATCGAATTTGTTGTTGTTTTTAAAAAGTGTTTTTGTTTTTTGTTTTTTGTTTTTTTGCTGAAATGTGCACTATATTGATTATTGATTGAATGGTCGGAAAGCTTCAGCAGTTTAAAAATGAAAGTGGAACTAAGTGTGTGTGTGTGTGTTTGTGTGTTTTATTAGAAAGACTGCATATTTCCAGGTATTTTAGATTTGGATAACATTCAACTAAGTACTCCATTTTCTTTCTAGAATCACATGCTTACATGATAGCCACTATAGGAATATCAGCCACACTTTTTAAGTTTGTTTTTAAAAGAGAAGCCCGTGCTTTTCATTTCAAGAGACTTCCTAGGCTTTAGGGAAGCTCTACGTGGTAAGCTTGTAGTCAGGAAACCGTGCATGGTATTGGAATGGAATTATTAGGTTAGCTCTGAAAAGAAAGCCACACAAATGCAGGAAACTCTCTCAGTCCAGCCAAAAATAAAGGCCAGATGTTAATCTCGGGCAATGTTCAGAATTATTACACGTACTGTGTACGGTTGATGTGATTGCCTTGCCCGCAGCTGACGCAAGCTGTTGATGGTGTGCCCTCTCTTGGCAATTTATCTTCCTCTATCACTCTTACTTGATACTCTTTACAACTGCAAGTGTTTATAAACTGCAGAGTTATGACTGACAGGGTACGATCGTGAAATATCTCTTAGACTGTGGCTGTCTCTCAATTATGGCTGGAGCTCTGACGTCTCTCTGTCGGTATTTAACTTGGGGAGAATGATTGATAAATATTTTCTGAGTGCCACATTTTTGTTATGTCTCTTGAGTGTGAATCTCATTATCAGATGTGCCTGTTGCATCATTAACATGCCCACTGGCCTGGCTAGCCTAGGGCCTGCTGGCTCAAAGGTCATAGTCTAGAAGTTACCTCCCCCCCCAAGGGGCACCCTTTATTCACAACCATACTTGGGCTTCCTCCCATTTTTATCTTTTTTTTTTATTTTATTTTATTTTATTTTTTTTATTTCTAGTGAGCAGGATCTGTTTATTGATTCCATTTTTATACTACAGGATGATACCAAGTTCGGAGTATACCGCAAACTTGACACTTTTGGATAACTTCGTTGTCAGAGTTTATGATTGAATTTCATAATTATATTGTTGCTGTCAATAATAGCAATTTGTTCTCGTTCTAACAGCGAATATTGTTAATTATATAACTTAACTTGGGTTGAGTTTAGTTAACAATATTGGCTGTTAGAACGAGAAAAACTTGCTATTATTATAATTATTTCAGCTGAGAATGACTGAATCATTGTTGCTGTTGTTTTTGTCTACTGTTGTTGTTGTTGTTGTTGATGTTGTTATTTTTAATATGAAATGTTGCCAACCATTGTTGTATAGCTTATTGCTGTATGTGCTAACGTAACTTGGCGGCTCCTTCATCTTGGTTTCAATATGATGCATACGAATGGCATGTGCGTACATGCGTGTACTCTTTATTAAAGTCACGATGAAGACTTATTTTTTTGCCCTGTATATTACAGTCAACTACTGACCAAACTGGCGGGCAGTCTACCTGTCTGTCTGTTTATTTAATAAAAGAGTTGATAAACAAACGACTTGTAGGTATGTTAGACTTTATAAAACTTTATATAAATATAATATATATTATTATTATGTGACCGTCTACAGGAAAACCGGGCACAACGCGGCTCCCTTCGAAAAAATTTTTTTTGCACTTACGGAGTTGTCGGCGTCCAGATATTGAGCTCTCCAAGTTTTATTGTCGTAGCTTAAGTCGTTCCCACTATAATAGACCTAACTGTTCCCTTTTGTCGGCTTGAAACAATACATTTTTAAGAAATTGATCTATCTTTTCTCGATATTTACGCACGCCGCGTTGTGCCCGGTTTTCCTGTAGACGGTCACATATGTATGGTAGTTACTGTGGTAGCTACAATTTGATATTTAAACATTTAATCAACCATTAAAAAATATGTGTACATGTAGTTGTTTCCAGTGTATACTTGGAATAAGCAATTACCTTATATCTCAATACAACCTGTTGTTTTAATATCAAATTTTTCTCATTCCAACAGTCAATATTGTTAATTAAAATTTAACTTGGGTTAAGTTTAATTAACAATATTGGCTGTTAGAACGAGAAAAATTTGCTATTATTATAATTATTTCAGCCGAGAATGACTGAATCATTAACTTATTATTTGTAATTTTAGTTTTGTTTTATTGTTTTAGTATGCCCGTCAATGTCTACCAAAACCGTTAGCATTCCACCTGTGGCCTTCTACGGGGAAACACTCGTCTTTTATCTAGCCCTTGACGTCAGCCCGGAGGTGGAGCTTAGATCTGCGGTTACCATCGGCGGTGTCCGTTACCCCTCGCGTGGGGTCACAGTACCCTCCGCTCTCCCAAGACCGAGAATGCTATACGAGTTTTCCACGCCACTCCCTCGTCTGAATATCGGCGGGGACACGAGCACCATACACATCTTTAGCAGCATGACCCATTGCGATGACTTGAGCGAGTTCAAGATGGTGTATGTCACAAACAGAGGTGAGGAAGAGATTTTCACTGTCACTGCTCAGGCTTGTGGGTAATAGTAATGTGAAGCACTGACCTTCTTGCAACGAGCAGTGTGGTTTAAAATAATAATAATAATAATAATTAATCTATATAAATATGCTTGTAAATGATGATAATAATAATAATAATAATAAAAATAATAATAAATTAAATATGCTTGTAATAATATAATAATGATGACGGATGATGATAACAACAACAATAATAATAATAATAATAAAATTCAAAACAGTTTACCTTTGTAGCATGAAGTAAAATTATTTGACTTGTATTGATGAATTATGCCTGTACTGGCCAGTGAAGCTTTACACATACACACACACACACACACACACACACACAGTCAAAATGTTATTCATTTTGTAATAATGGAGAG